>ENA-OYVP01000894-OYVP01000894.1-human-gut-metagenome-genome-assembly--contig:-NODE-894-length-17068-cov-4.122612_pt1 | contig 17068 bp, 9 predicted proteins | sample MGYA00244160_ERZ653377 | MGnify/ENA primary metagenome ERZ653377 (study PRJEB26926, sample SAMN06165160) | human gut metagenome | biome: ENVO:00009003; feature: ENVO:2100002; material: ENVO:00002003...
GGGTGCGAGCCAATCGCTCAACGCCCTCACGGGCATCGTCGGTCCGGCTGCCGCCGCGTTGCTCATCGGTCTGCTCAACGACATAGACGCGCTCTGGGTCACCGCCGTGTGCTCCTGCGCCGCCGCGCTCGTCAGCGCCAGCCTCCCCCACGGTGTGGGGACGATATCGCCGGCGAGCACCGCCAACTCCCCTGCCGGCAAAGGCGGCATCATCGCGCTCGCGCGCTCCGTCCTCACCGACGGCCTCTCCACACTCTTCGCCAACAACCGCCTGCTCCGCGCCACCACGCTGCTGTCCTTTGGAATCACCATGGTTATGGGGGCTTGGCAGGGCATTGTGCTGCCAGCGTACTTCACCTCACAGCGCACACCCGAGCTCGCCGGTGTCTTCATTTCGGCGATGGGCATAGGCATGTTACTGGGATCCCTTATCTACACGGCACTCTCAAGTCGTTTGAGCCGCCGCGGATGGTTCGTGCTCTCACTCGTGGGCATGGCCGCGGGCGTGAGCATTATGGGCACGCTGCCCGCCATGGGGCTCCTTCTTGTCAGCGCCGCCGCCGTGGGCCTTTTCTCGGGTCCGGCATCCGCGCTGTTGGGATTTTTCGCCTACGAGCGTATCCCCGAGGAACGCCGCGGATCTGCCATGGGCACGCTCAACGCACTCTACCTCGTCGTCGCTCCTGCGGGAACGTTTTTGGGCTCCACGCTCATCGCCGGTTTTGGTATCGAGCGCACCTTCATGGTGCTGGCGATCGCGTGGATCGCCGTGACAGCCGTGGCTCTCGCCGCGCCCACGCTGCGCAACTTGGACGACGAGCCCGCATAACACATACGCGTGCCGAGGTACGCACCAATAAGGGACGGATGTGTCATTTGGGGTACCTCCCCAAATGACACATCACGCGGACGGGTACAAGATCGGATAGATGCGATAGGAGAAATGGGGAACAGCATGAAGAGTGGCGAGCTGGCGCGCATGGCAGGCGTGAGCGTGAGGACGTTGCGCCACTACCACGCCATCGGGCTTTTGCCCGAGCCCCCGCGCGGGGACAACGGCTACCGCGATTACGACGCGGTGCACCTGTTGCGCCTCTTGCGCATCCGTCAGCTCGCCTCACTCGGGTTTTCCCTCGATCAAATCGGGCCCATGCTCGACGAACTCGACGCGGAGCGCCGCGAGGGCGAGGACCTAGGCGCACGAGCGGACCGCCTGCTCGACGATCTCGACCGTCAGCTTGACGAGCAGATCGCCCATCTTAAGCATCAGCGCGAGCTCATCCGCCATATCCGCGCACGCCAGGCAGACCCCGACTATCCCGAGCGCGCCGCCCGCGTGCTCGATGCCATCGACTCCTTTGAACGCTCCGCGCACGAATTCGGCTTCCTTCTGAGCGCCCTCACCGACGATGACCGCGTCGCCATGGGCATTGCGGCCCATCTCTACTCCGATGGCGAGCTCGCAGAAATCGAGCGCATCTTCCGCGCCATTCCGCAACGAAACCTCACCGAAGCGTACCTGCACGTGAGCGACCTCATGGACGGGCTGCCGAGCGACGCGACGCCGCGTGAGCGCGAAGCGGCAATCGAGGCGGGCATGGCGTTCCTCGACAAGATCTCCGATTGCTTCGATGCCGCAAACTGGCTGCGACCGGATAAGGACTACGAGCGTATGCTCGAAAACATGGCCATGGTCCACTACAACGATGCGCAGATTGCCGTCTCGGACGAGCTGTTCCTGAGGTTCACAAGGCGCATGGCCGAGCGCGAGGGCGCCGTTCCCCGGGAAGGCTGACACGCTTCTTGCCCTGCAAACGGGTGCGCACCGTCTCAAAGTGCGCGCGAATGGGCACACTCTCCATGTTCGACACGCTACACCCGCGAGGCGCGCACCCCCATGCGAGCATCGCGGCAGCGCACCCGCGCACACATACGAGGAGCCGTCCATGGAAGCCATGATCTCGTTTTTTAAGATTCCTTTGGTGCAGAGCATTTTGTGGGCCATCGCGCTCATCGCGGCGACGGCCGTTGTTGCGCGCATCGCCAGCCGCGCACTCAAGCATTTCCTCGACCGCGACAGCAACCCGCTGCCCAGCTCGAGCATCATCGTCAACATCGCGCGCGGCGTCATTTGGGCAACGGGGGCGAGTATCATCCTCGACGCGTGTTTTGGCGTCAACGCGAACGCGCTCGTGGCGGCCCTTGGCGTTGGCGGCATCGCAGTCTCGCTCGGCTTTCAAGACACGCTGTCCAACCTCATCGGCGGGCTTCAGGTGACCTTCATGGGAATTGTCACCCCTGGCGATAACATCGAGGTCGGCGCGGAGCGCGGCGTGGTGCAGGACGTCACCTGGCGCCACACCACCATCCGCGACGCCATGGGGCAGACCGTCATCATCCCCAACTCGATCATTTCGAAGACCGCCCTCGTGCATTTGCTGCCCGCCAGCCGCGTGACCGTTCCGTTTGCCGTCCCGCGCCTAGGCGAGGACGGGAGTGCTCGTGCCGACGATATGGATGGTCTTGCCGAGCAGCTCATCGCGCTCGCGCGCACCGCCGCCGGTGGCGTCTCCCCCGTCATCGACGGGCCACGCGTACTGTTCTCCGAGATTTCCGAACTGGGCATCAAGGGCAAGATCATCTTGCAGGTCGAGGATGCGTCCAAGACCTCAGCCGCGGCCGATGCCATCGTACGCGCCATCGCCACGCTGGTTTAGGGTGCGCCAAGGCGACGTGCCAAGGCGCCGTGCCGAGTCGCCGTGCCAAAAGTACCCATCCCCTCTGGCGCACACTCGGCGTACACTCGGCACGCACGATTTACAAAACGACTACGTCCCCGATTGTAAACGGCGGGGCGTCGGATTTAGCGGGTGATGCGGCGAGCGAGGGCAAACATCGCGCCGCCGGCAAGGACCAGCACCCCCACGACGATCATCTGAAGGTCGCCCGTGGTGGGTAGGTCGAGCCAGGGAACAAAGTCACCCTGGCCGGGCTTCCCAGATTCAGGAGCGTCGGGTTCGTCGTCCCCAAAGCCGAACTTGGGATACGCCGTCACCTCGTAGGCAAGAACCCCGTTCACCAGCGTGGGGACACTCACCAAAAACGGGTCGACAGTCGTGTCGGCATTGGCAGGTGCCGCCTCCGTACGATAGAGCAGGTAGACGCCCGGCTCCAACCCATACACAGAGCCGATGCCGCTCGCGTTAGTGCTGAGCGTGTCCGCGGCGTTCACGGCGGCGTCAAGCGCCAGGTCATGGACCTCTCGCGCCTTATCGCGCAGCCCGGCCGCGTCCAGCTCCGCCCACGCGCAATCCGCGGAGGCAAAGGCGTCGAGCACCTTGTAGTGCACGCCATCCCCGTCAATCGAGGCACGGGCAACCAAGACCGCCGCGTAGCGATCCCCCGCAAGCGGCGCGTCCACCCCGTCGCGCTCGACCGAGCAATTCAACGTGATGGAGCCCGTGGGAGCAGCGGATGCGACGGCTGGGGTAGCGCACAGGACGAGGGCCGCGCAGACGCACAAGAGGACGAGTCTCATGCGGACAGAGGGAAACGTCGAGCGCTTGAGATGCAACCGGTGACGCCCGAACACGAATCCCCGCTTAAGCAAAATGCCGTCCACCACGCGCATGTTCGTCCTCCTTTCCCTTCGATCGTCCGTACGTCGTGCCCGCTTCGCTCCCATACGCACCGCGTTGCGAGCCCTCGCGCTTCTGCTCGTGCCGCAGCCGCAAGCTTGCCAGCACGATCGCGGCGAGCACCAGCCCCACAACCAGGGCCACGTGCGGCCACGAGAGATTGATGGGGTTCCCCATCACGCCTACCTCGCCCTCCATGGAGGGCAGATACGGAATCGCGTGCGCCCGCACGAGAAGCCGATGCGAGTTGATGCCGTAGGGCGTGCAGGTGACGAGCGTCATATAGTCCGCACCCGGCTCGATGGCAAGCGCCTCGGTTTCCTCCGGTAGCACCGTGATGATCTGGTCCACCTGGTAGGCGAAGGTCTCCTTGAGAACGCGGACGTAGAAGATGTCGCCGAGCTGCATCTTGTCGAGCTCGGTGAAGAGCTTGGCCGAGGGCAGACCGCGGTGGCCGGAGATCGCCGCGTGGGTAGACGCGCCGCCCACCGGCAGCGACGAGGTCTCGATGTGCCCCGTGGCCACCTGCAGGACCTTTTCCTCGGTGGTGTGGTAAATGGGCATGGTCTCGTCGAGGCGTGGGATGGTGATGTAGCCCATCACACCCGTGCCCGTGAGGTCGAGCAGACTGCTGTACTCCTCGCGAAGCTCGGCAGCCATCGAGGGCTCAATGGCATCCCAGCCACCTTTGGCAGCCGGGATGCCCGAAAGCCCCGCGAGTTTGGCATTGTAAACGCGGGCAGCTTCCATGAGCTGCGCCGCCTCATCGTCGGTGAGCGCCTCCACCGCCTCGTCGTACCCCTCAATCACGCGCGTGGCATTGCGCAGGTTGACGAAGTTCGAGATGGTGGGGTAAAGCACCAGCAGCAAACCGCCGATGATCGCCAAGGTTGAGAACCAGTCGTGGGGCTTTTTCATCGTAGGACCAGATTACGCGACGGGCTTGGCCGTGCGCTTGCGGTAGACACCGTAGCCGATGGCAGCCGCGCCGACGAGCGTGAACAGGATGGTGCCCATGCCGCCGGTCCCGGGGAGCTCGATGCCCTTCTTGTTCACGATGACAAAAATACCATCGGTGGGCTTTTGGGCATCAAATGTGACTTCGTAGCTCTGGAGCGTACCGTCGTCCTGTTTGTACGTGGGAGTAATCACAACCGCGATCTCGTCCTTGAGCTTGTTGTAGCCATCAGGGGCCTTGGTCTCGACCAGCTTGTAAGTACCCGCATCGAAACCCTGGAACGCAATGAGACCGCTTTTCGGAGTAGCAACTTCCGTTTTGGCAGCGGCGTCATCATCGGGGGAAATGGCCGGACGCACAATAAGCGGCGCAGTCTCGCTTCCCTCGGAAACCACGGCGAGGTCCATGGGCGCGCTCTCACCGCTCTTCTTAATCTGGAACTCAGCATCAGTAAGAGGATTGGCGGTCGGGGCGGTATCGTCAATCTTCTTAATCTTGAAATCGAAAGCATAGGTGTGAGTCTTGTCCTCCTTGGAGGAGCTGTCGTAATCGCTCTCGCTCTTGGTTCCCCACTCAACCTTAGCGGAGTTCGTGTTGTTGGCATCAGGATCGGTGCCCACAGCGGCATCCTTGTTAAGGGCAGCGGAATAGGTCACCGTAATAGCGTCGCCGGCAGCAATATCGGTGAAGCTATTCTCTTTCGCAAGCTTCACAAGATCCTTGAGCGTAATGGTGAGCTTTGTTGCGCCCTGCGGGTCTGCGACCCCCTCCGTCTTAACCGTGTACTGACCGGTCGCCAGGTTATCGTTACTAAGGGTCAGGGTCTTCTCCCCGATTTTCACCACAATTGAGCTCTCGTCGAGCGTCAAGCCCTTGGAAAGAGTATCGACAAAGCGGAAGTTAAAATACTCGTACTCGCCCAGGTCAGGAACCTTGGACGTAAGGGTGAACTTCAACTTGTCGCCAATCTGCGCATCAGAGCCACCGTTCTGGTCATCATCGGCAACCGTCTTATCAACAGTGGGGTACTCGCTCTTCAGCTGCGCCTCGGTCTTTGCCTGCTTTACATTCACCAGCATCGCTGCTGTGCCGCGCTTGTTGTTTCCCGTAGAGCCATCCTGCGGAGAGACAACGTAATAGCCGTAACTCAGGCCTTCGAACTTGGCCTCATACTTTGTGGAATCCTGATTGGGCCTTGCGATTGCGGTTTTGGTTGCTGCGACGTTGTTCTTTGCGTCCTTTGCCCAAGCGGCAGCTTTTTTGGCAAAAGCGACAACCTGTTCAGAATCCTTAACGCCCAGTCTGCCAACATATTCGTAAGCCTTCTGAGACAGCTCGGCACCCCTTAAATTGTCACCCTGAAAACCATCCAGGTTCGCGCTCTTAAAGAACGGCTCCCATTCCTTTACAAGCTGATATCCAACAGCATCGTTGGCACCAACGGTCGCATCGAACATCTTCCAAACCGAAACAGCCTTGTTCTCGAACTCGGCGCTCTGGCTCGTGATGGTCAGAACGCCCGTGGTGGCCGCGAAGGCCTTCGTGGGCAGGGCGCTCGCGAGCAGCACCACCGCCATGATTGTCGCCAGCGCCATACTGGCGACGCGTTTTGTCATCGTTTTCATCGAATCATTCCTTCCCTCAAACGCATGACCTGAATACCTACCTATCTGACGCGGCGCACCATGGGCACCGCGGAGACACCTACTTCCGCCGACGATTCGCACGCGCATGCCTCAGGTGCTTGCGCGGGTCGCGGGCAATCCCAAACCGCAACCAATGGGGCGCACCGGTTGCCTCACGAGCGGCATGTCTGGGCGCGTACCCGGCATATGCAACGGATCGCCGCCTGCGCTCGTATGCAGCGCACGCGAGCAGCATGCCGCCCGCAAGTACTATCCACCAGGTGCCACTTCCGCCTGTCTCGGGCAGCGGCAAGGTGTTGGTAACAGTGACCACGTAGCCCGTATCGTCGTTGTCAATCGCGTAGCTGTAATGGGTCGTCGCGTCGTATGGCCCCACGCGCACCTCGGTTACCGAATAGGTGTAGTAACGCACGACCGACGGATCGACCGTCGTGTCCTCGAACGCCACGGGCAGGCCGGCTAGCACCCTGCGCCAGGTTTCGGACCACTCGGAGGCATCGGCCTCGGTCAGCTTCACCTCGAGCACGCCGTCCGTGCCGAACTTCGGGTCTTCGACAAGCGCGCCGGCCGCATTCGTATACGTGCGCTTGAGCTTGAAGGTCACTTCGCTAGGACGCGTCCCAGCCGCGTTCGCGTTGTCCATCCACACCTTCTGTAGCGTGATGTCCACCAGCGCCTTGCACGGGTCCTGGCCCTCGCCCGGCTCGGGCGTGATGCCGCCGGTGCCGGGCGTGTTGCGCACGTCGTCCATCAAAACGGCCTTCGCGGGAGATGCGTAGGCGTCCATAGCCACCGGCATAGTGCCCGCGGCGCCCTGCATGACGGCGCCCTCAAGTTCGTCGAAACTTGAAATCTTGTCGTAGTGCTGCACCTCGTAGCGGTTGTAGTCCGTGCCGCTCGCCGTGTCTTGCTGCGCGTGCGAGAAGGTGCCGTCGGCCGCCACGGCGTCGGTCAGCGCGGCGTTCATGTCGCGATAGATCGAATACAGGTTGTAGCGGCCCTCGTTGTCTTTGCCCTCGATGGTGCTTGCGTCTTTGAAATACTTCGACTCGAGATTGGTCATACCCGAGAACGGGCCCACCAGCTCGGCGGTGCCGCGCACCACGTCACAATAGACCATCTGGTTGCCTTCGAACAGGCCTTCTTTGTTGTGGCCCACGAAGCCGCCGGCATAGCCTGCGTTGTCGGGACGCTGGTTCACGTTGCCGGGCAGGACGCCTTCCACCGGCGCGCCGTCGGCATCCTGCGTGGCGCCTCCGCCGAATACATCGTAGCCCGCATGCGCTCCCGTGACCTTGGAATCGGTCACCGTGGTGCGGTTGCCCTTGATGAGCGTGATTTTAAGGTTCGCCTCGGTTTTGCCATCCCTTATCACGCCATCTTTATTGCATGGCAGTTTGATGGAGGAATCGCCAATCGTAACAATGACCGCATCCGACTGTGTCGGGTTATTCGGATCGGGCTTGGCAAGCGCCACGCCGATACGCAGGCCCAGCAGATTCACGTAGAGCAAATCGCCGTCAGAGAGAATTTTCAAATTCAGCAGCTTATCCAAACCGAGGATGCTGAAGTTTGCCAGATCAATGTTCTGAAGTTTGTCCCCGTGAAGAGCCCGTACCAGCTGGTCAACAATAACCAGCAGCAGCTCAACCACAGCGGAATCGACCTCCGTGTTCGCAATGAACGACATGTCGGTTTGGCCGATGAAGCCCGCCGCAACCTGATCGCTGCGCACGATTCCCAGATTCGAAACCTCGCAGGCGTCGATCTTGGACAAATCGCCCAGGCCCACGAAGCCGCCCGCTATGTTTTGCGCCGCATCGTTGCCCTGCTCCACGATGTCTTGGCCGGCATCGGCACCGCTGGTCACCGTGAAGCCGGAGGCAACGCCTTCCACGCGGCAGCGGTCGGCGTGCGAGCCCCACACGTCAAGTACGCCGGCCTGCAGCTTCAGCAGATTGAAAATCTTCCCGATGCCCACGTCAGCCTCATCGATGTCGACTGTGGAATTCTTACCCATGTAGCCCGCGAAGCCGCCTGCATAGCTAGGCGCCGTTACAATGGAAAGCGCGCTCACGGTGCAGTCTTTGACCGAACCGTTCAACAGGCTGCCGGCAAAACCGCCCGCGTTGCCAAAGTAGCGCAGCGAATCCATGATGCCCACCGTTGCCGCCGTGTTGGCGCGCACCTGGGCGCCGTCGGCCACGCCCGTCACGTCCGCGTGATACACATAGCTGCGGAACGCGTCGAGCACGCTCACGTTGCCCAGGCCGATCAGGCTCAGGATTGATGTCTTGTTGGTGCCGGCATCGGTGCCGCCCACGTCGGCCACGCTGCCCACGTCGGCCAGGCCCACGAAGCCGCCCGCGTTCTTGCCGCCGGAAACTCCGCGCAGACCTTCGACCGTCAGCTTGGATTCGCCCTTCTTGCTGCCCAGCACGGCCGATTCGCAGCTGCCCACGAAGCCGCCGGCGGCGGTGGCGAATTCCGTCGCGCCCGCATTCTGATGCGAGCCGTCCACCACGAAGCCCCACGCCTCGTCGGCAGGCGTCACGGACGCGCCGCGGATGGTGGTCATCGTGGCTTCGAGCACGTTGGCGACATCGCCCGGCTGACCGATAACGGTATCGAGAATTCCCTGCAGGAGGCCGTTGCTCGCGTTGGTGTTCGCGTCGGTGGCCGAGCCCGGAGCCGCCGTGCCCGCATAGCCGCCCACCGTGTTGGTACCTTTCACCAGTCGCAGGTTACCCACATTGCAGCCTGTGGCCCCTTCGGTATCGCCCCAGATCTGCGCGCCTTCGGCATAGCCCACGTAGCCGCCCGCATGGCCGCAGTCGTACTTCTCGTCGTTCCCGTCGCTGCCCGTGCCGCGGGCCTGCACCGTCATGCCCTCGCGATAGCCCGTCACAGAAGAAGAGCCCTGAATGCTGGGCACGAACACTTCGGCAGCCGAAACGAGCTGGCCCGGGTTGAGATTGAGGCCCAGAATGCTCACGCCGCCCAGATTGGCCGCGCCGCCGCTTTCCATGAAGCCCGCATAGCCGCCCGCGGCACGCATGGCGCGTACGGTCTTGGCATCGTTTGCCGCGCCGTCGCTGACCACGCCGCTGCGCATAATGCCCACGTAGCCGCCGGCCACGCCGCCGTCGCATTCGTTGGCTGCGTTGCTATAGGCGCTGCGGCCCGCCGCCACGTTGTAGCCGTATATATAGTTGGCAAGCTTGGCGTCCAGCTCTTCCTGCGAGTTCACCTTGCCGGTCTGGGCAAGGTCGGCACCGAAACCGCCGTTCACGCCGACGTAATCGACCCATGTGTTCCAGGTGTTTGCATCGATGCCGGAAAGCGGACCCGTCACGCGCGTCTGACGCTGCGTGGGATAGACCACCGACAGCGCCGAGGCCAGCGTGTCAACCTTGATCAGGCCGAACAGCAGGCTCAGGCTGCCTGTATCGGCCGTATCGGCAGGACGCATGATGCCGGTGTAGCCACCCGCGACCTCGGTGCCGAACACTGAGCGCATGCGGTCGGCGAACGCCGTGCGCGTGGGACCGGTGTATGCAGCCGCTTTCCAATCGCGCGTATCGTTGCCCCAAATCTGGCCGCCCTCGTTGTATCCGGCATAGCCGCCCGCCATGCCGCGCATGGTGGTGCCGTCGGATGCCGCCTGCGCGCGCACCACGCCGCCGCAGGGCACGCAGTCGGTGGAGCTATTGCGCACTGTAGGAACAAAGCTTTCCACCAGGCTCGCCAGGCTGTCGATGTTGACGAGCTTTTTCAGAATGCTGCTTTCACCGCCGCCGAGCACTTCGGCCGCGCTACCAGGCTCCATGCCGCCGGCATAGCCGCCCGCAGCGATGCGACCCACCACGTGCGAGAACGAATGGGCACTCGAATCCTGGACATGCGAGCCAGTGATTCGACCCGCGAAGCCGCCCGCGTAGCCCTCGGCGCCGTCGGCCGTGGTGGCACGCACCGCATAGCCGCCCGGCATGCCGTAGACATCGGAATGCTCGACCGTGGAAACCATCACATTGAGCGCGGAGAGCACGTCGGTCAGATTGATGGCCGTACCCAGAATGCCTAGGCCTTCGCCCACCGATGCGGTGGAGCCGATGTCCAGACGACCCGCGTAGCCGCCGGCATAGCGTAGGCCGTCTATGGCCCACGGCGTGTTCGCGTCGTAATAGACATCGATCGCGTCGGCCTCGAGATCGGCGGGGTCTTCGATTGCCGTATGGGCGATCTTGTTCACGTCGCAGTTGGAAAGCTGAGCGCCCGAGGCATAGCCCGCGAAGCCGCCCGCTGCGCCGGAGTTCGTGTCGAGCGCATCGATACGGCTCGCGCGCACGGTGAAACCATCGGGCGAATTCACGCCCGCGTCCGATACCTTCGCAACGTAGGCGTCAACCAAACCGATCAGATTCGACACGTCGATCTTCAAGCCTTTAATACCGCCCAGGATGCTCAGACCGCCGCCGCCCTCAGCCGCTGCGGCGAGCGCTCCCGAAGTGAGCAGGCCCGCGAAGCCGCCCGCATAGCTACCGCCTTCGACGCTCTTCAGGCCGTTGACAGCCCATTGATCGGCATCGCCTTCCACCACGCCGCTGCGGAACACGCCCGCAAAGCCACCGGCCTCGTCGGCAGCAACGATAGCGTCGCCCGCATAGGTCACGTTGCAATCGCTGTATTTCGGGATGAGATAGGGAACCGCGTTGAGCAGATCCGCGATGGAGCCGAGCGCGAGGATGGACGCGCTGTCGGCCACATCGGCCAGGCCGCCCGTCTCGGAATTGCCCACGAAACCGCCTGCCGCGCCGTTGTCGTTATCGGCCATCACGCGGTGCAGGCCCGTCACGTTGCAGTTCGACAGCTGCGCGCTGCGGTTGTCGGCCACGAAGCCGCCCGCCGTTGCCGCGGGAACGCCCGCGTCGGGCTTGGTATCTTTGGTCGTTTCCACTGTGAAACCGTTCGCATGGCCCGACACGGTGCAGTTTTCCGCCGTTACGTTCACGCCCTCGCCCACAGAAAGCAAACCCGTGATGTCGATGGCGCCCAGACCCAGCAGGTCGAGACCGCCGCCGTTCGCAAGGTTGCCGGGGCCCATGGCACCCGCGAAACCGCCGGCACGCGTGCCCGCCCGCACGGACACAATGTCTTTAATATGCACGTTGGTGCACGAACCGCCCGTTGCCTCGGCAACGGCTCCGCCCGCATACGCGTCGCCCGCGACCACGGTTGCGCCTTCCGCGACGCCCGTCACCGTGACGTCGCTCAGTTCGAACGGCAGATAGCCGCCCAGACCGACGGTCCTATCAAGAACACCGCCAACCGAAGCGGTACCCATCAACCCAGCAACACCCGCAGCATGGCTTCCACTTGCTTTCACCATAGCCAACTGCGATATGGTATTTCCACGAGGCGTATTCGGCTTCGATAAAAGACCGTCGGCGCGGCTATAGATTTTCAATTTCGAACAATGGGCGTCATCTGACGCGGCGACAAGCGTGCCGTCGCCACGGCCCAACAAACCACCCGCATAATCGCCGGCGCTTTCAACCGTAATCGTGCCGCCAGATATCTTCGCGCCCAGAATGGCGGATTCGTCAACGCCCAAAAGAGTCAAGAGGGCATCGCGTCTACCGTCGGAATCCTTGCCCTCAAGCACATCCGTCAAAAGATCGCCAACTAAACCGATCAGATTATTCTCTTCAGGAGCATTCTCCGATTTACCTAAATCACTCACCCAGCCGAGCGTCGCAGCACCTGCAAACCCGCCCGCCAAAGCGTAAGATTTAGCTTCATCGCCCGATTCTTCAGAATGGATTGTCGCCCTTACCGCAACAGGCCCCGAAATGGTGTCGTTGATGCTATAGCTATTGGAGAAAGCGCCTGCGAATCCGCCCGCATAACTGGCAGCCTCAACCGAAGCGCCAGCGACAACCGAACATTCCTGAGTAACGCTCTGGGGCTGCGCCACCCTGACAAGCTCAACTCCCAGGTCGGACAAGGCGCCCTTCATTACCCCATTGCGAGCAACGCCAGAAAAACCACCAGCGAACAGACGCGCTTTTACCATCACGGGAGAGTTCACCGCGCAAGACACGATAATGGTGCCCGACTGTTCACCAATAAAGCCGCCGTTCTTGTCTGTCGTCGACAAGCCAACAGGACTGTCCTGAGAAAGCGAAACCGAGCATTCCGAAATCACCGGATTTTTGTACCCCGTAGGGATCAGGCTCTTAACATCTAGAATGTTGTTTGCGAGCAAGAGTTTAATGAGATCACCCAAGCCAAGACCAGGAACGGCGTTGAGAATCGTCTCGAGAGCATCAACTGTAAACCCGAGGATCTTCGAGAGGCCATCGTATTCGGTCATGCCCTCCGAATAACCAACGAATCCGCCAGTCATTCCCCAGGAACTCGTGACGCGGGCAGCTGCGCCATCGGGAGCATTGACCACTTCACAGTTTTCTATACGCACATCGCCCACAAGGCGACCGGCGAATGTACCGGATGCCGTGGTGGATGGGTCGGCATTGCGCAAGTTAAGCAAGCCGCGCAACACGTCGCCCAGATTAATTTCTAGATTGCCTACGGTTATAGTTTTGAGCAGCAAGGACAGCAAGTCGCCTACGCCGCCGAGCAAACCACCGAGCAAACTCGTCAAAAGTTCAACAAGATTATCGGGGACATCCTTGAAGCGCGTCGTCGCGTTATTCACCTGAGGAGCCACGAGTGCGATATTGCTCACACGAGCAACTCCCCCCGAAACTCCAATGCTGCTAAGGTTCATCGGACTCGAAACCGTACCGAAAAAGCCAACGCCAGCATACTCCGAAGTGTCCAGCACTCCTTGGATGTCAACATTCACGCCCGAAATCGAAGGGCGCCCCGTAGCAAGAATGGTGCTGCCAGTGGCATCCCAAATCTTTTCACCCTCTGCCGCAACTGCACCCGTCATGGTTCCCTGGAGCATGAGGGGCGTCCAGTTTCCACCAGAGCTCACGTCGATATCGCGAAAAATGATGTAATTGGCCGTTGCCGAGTACACGAGACCGGTATTAGGGCTCACCTTGGTATCCATGTTTCCAGAAGCATCGACGCCACAGTGTTCTTTTCCGATAATCAGCGAGTCACCGTAATTCGTGTCCGACAGTTTATCGCCCACATCGATATCGGCATCGCCCGCGTATTCAAGCTCCCACGGTCCTGGTATTCCAACAATCTCTGTTCGACAAAATACCTTCCCTACGACATGCTTATTCGACCCAATCGCGCGCAGCTGCTGCTCGTTGCCGATGAGGATATATTTCGTTCCGTTGATTTCCTTGACGACTTGGCCCACGAAGTCACGGCCGCCCAGCGCGTCCACCGCGGCGCGATCGGCAACCAGCACGTTGCCGGTCGTTTCGCCATCGCCCTGTTGCAGGACCTCGGCGCCTTCAATCTGCGCAGCGTCTTGTTCCGCATCCGAAACCGTGCCCGAAGCAGCGTCATCCTGCCCGTCGGCACCCTCGGTCGCGCGGGCAACAGGCTCCCCTACCCCATCGGAGCTGGAGAGCTCGCTTTGCGCGACGTCCGATTCATCTTGCTCATTCGGGGAATCCTCGCGTGCACCATCCGTTGCGCTCAGATTGCCTTGTTCCGATTCGGAAGCGCTCTGCACCCCATCGGGCAATTCGTCGTTTACCGCAGCTACATCGTGCCCGCTCGACCCTACTGCAGGCTCATTCGATACAACCTGGGAATACCCCCCCCCACGCTCCAAATCCGAAGCGAGGGGTGACGGCGTCCATGCATCGGCGCCTGCGACAACCTCGGCGCTGGCCTCCACCTCGGTGTTCGCTCGCTCCATCCGCGTCTTCATATCGGCTTGGGCAAGGGAATAGCCCGCAAGGGCCGCTTCGATTTTGTCGCACGCCTGAGCTGCCTGATAGGCGCCAACGCCGGCGGGGAATGACCCCAGCGAGCATGAGGCGATCAGCAACCCAATGACAGCCTTACGAAACAAAACGAACCTCCCCCTGAGGCATGGTGTACACATGTATTATCCACCTTAGCAAATTACATCACTGATATACCGATTCATTAATTAGAAACTGTTCACTTATATTACTAGTATTTCGGTTGGTATTAACTGACCCAGCTTATGCGTGTTGTAGAAGCGCGGCGTTCGTTATCGTCTTGCGCCGTTCACATACGTTACATATTTCACAGCATTTCAATTCATAAAAATGGCCGCCGCATTACTGCGACGGCCGCAATACGTTCCGCTCTTTGAGAGCCTACTGTCCTGCGCTCTCCGCGCGGTCGACTATATGCTCCGCAACATCGTGCTTGTACAGGTTATCGCGCTTGAGCTGATCCCAGCCTGCCTCGTTCACCATATCGGCGTTCAGGGAAACGCCGTACATCTCCTCGACTGCGGCACGTTTAAACACGTAGTAATCAGCATTATTGGGATCATCGCTCTCGGTGAGCGTCACCTGAATCTCCTGCACGTCAGGAACCACACAGAAGAGCACCGTCGCGTTGTATGCAAGCGCCAAATCGATGGAATCCCCGTCAACATAATCGGGAACACGCAGGTAATCAAAGCGCAGCACGCCGCTGCCGCGCGTCACGTCAAGATTGGCGCTCCACTCGCCCATAGGTAGATTGATAAGAAGCGCCCCCAGCCCATCAACATCACTCAGGCTGCTGTTCACGTAGGTCAGCACGTCATTGCTCGAAGCGTTTACGACCTCCTTGGTCAACTCGTCGGCAACATCGCCATCCAGGTATACACGCCCGTTCGCATCGACCACAACTCCGGAGTCTTCCTTGTAGACGGAAACGCCGCCATCAGGGGTCACATCAACCGTACTGCCCCCGCCCTGGACATGCACTCCGCTCTCATCAACACTCACGCTGTCACCATGGTTACCCGTGAAGGCACCCAGGCTCTCAATACCGCGCACCATATTGCAGCCAACGAGGCCGATGAGCAAAAAGATGATAATCCCCGCGACCGATATAAGGACGAGTGGCCATATACGGCGACGCTCGACCGATTGGCTCGGCTGCGGATGCAGGACGGCAGAACCGGATTCCGTAACAGGCGTTGGATATCCATGCGTCACAACCGGATCAGACGTTGCAGTCGGCTGGTCCGAATCATCAAGGGGGACCACCGATTCGATCGATGCATCGGCTTCGGGAAGCGCAACGTGCTCCGCACCCTCTTCGGCAAGCACATCATCGACGCTCGTAAAGCTCTCCTTGGTGCGCCGAAGAGCCTCCTCGGCAGAAAGTCCGTCCTCGAGCAGATCTTCATAGCGGGCAACCATGTTGCCGTAGATTTCTTCCTTGAGTTCAATGTTTTCCGCCGTGAGTACCCTGCCCTCAAAGAGGTGCTCAACGTACATGCGAAGTTCGTTCATTGTTCGCTCCCATCTTGCAGCAGTAAGCTATCGATAATCTGACGCACATGGATCCAACGTTCAGTCGCGTCAGTCAGCTCCTGCGCGCCCTCCACCGTCATGCGATAGTACTTACGTCGAGCGCCTTGCGTCTCGTCTCCCCAGTAGCTTTCGACATAACCCTGCGTCTCAAGGCGTTTAAGGCTCGTATAGAGCGATGGCTCCTTCATCTCGTACTCGCCATGACTCACCGTAGCAACGGATTTGAGAATCTCATACCCATAGCTATCAGCGCCTGAAAGAGTTTTTAAGATAATCGCATCGATATTTCCCCTAATTAAATCGCTCACTGAATCTCGTGTCGCCACATCGGCCACCTCCTTCGTACTTGGATTGTGAGACTACTTTACTACACAGTACTATGTGTGTCGATGTACTTTTGACTGGAAGGTAGACGGTAGCCAGAATTACGTGAGCGGTTATTGCAGCCGGTTTACAAGACCTAAAGAAAAACCCGGTCCGCACGGGGCGAACCGGGTTTCCGAGTCATATGTAGGAAGCGACGTATCGCTTAGGCCTCCATGAAGTTGCGCTGAACGGCGGAGTCAACCTTGACGCCAGGGCCCATGGTAGAGGACACGGAGATGCTCTTGACGTACTTGCCCTTGGCGGAAGCCGGCTTGACGCGGAGGATCTCGGTGTAGAGGGCGGCGTAGTTCTCAACGAGCTTCTGCTCATCGAAGGAGACCTTGCCCAGCGGCACGTGGCAGATGCCGTAACGGTCGGCACGATACTCAACGCGGCCGGCCTTGAGCTCAGAGACCATCTTGGCAACGTCCATGGTCACGGTGCCCAGCTTGGGGTTGGGCATGAGACCACGGGGGCCGAGGATCTTACCGATGCGACCAACCTTGGCCATCATCATCGGGGTGGCGATGGCGGCGTCGAAGTTGATCTCACCCTTCTGAATCTGGGCGATGAGCTCGTCGGAACCGATGACGTCAGCGCCGGCCTCGGCAGCCTGCTCAGCCTGAGCACCCTCGGCGAAGACAGCGACACGGACGGTCTTGCCGGTGCCGTGGGGCAGGGAGATGGAGCCACGGATGTTCTGGTCGGCCTTACGAGTGTCGATGCCCAGACGGAAGTGAGCCTCAACGGTCTCGTCGAACTTGGCGGCGGAAAGCTCCTTGACGAGCTTCACGGCCTCAAGCGGAGAGTAGACGGCGGCGCGATCAACCTTAGCCGCAGCCTCGCGGAACTTCTTGCCATGCTTAGTAGCCATGTCAATACCTCCTGTGGTGCAGACGGGCGAACCCTCCCACATCGTTCACACGCCCCTTTGGCGTGCGAGTTACCTAATAACGAGCGAGCAAATACTTACTCGGGAATGGTGACGCCCTGTCTCTTATACACATCTCCGAGCCC
>ENA-OYVP01000917-OYVP01000917.1-human-gut-metagenome-genome-assembly--contig:-NODE-917-length-16777-cov-4.504186_pt1 | contig 16777 bp, 10 predicted proteins | sample MGYA00244160_ERZ653377 | MGnify/ENA primary metagenome ERZ653377 (study PRJEB26926, sample SAMN06165160) | human gut metagenome | biome: ENVO:00009003; feature: ENVO:2100002; material: ENVO:00002003...
ACGAGATCATGCCTAGTCTCGTGGGCTCGGAGATGTGTATAAGAGACAGGGCCAAGACACACGCCAAGAACCGGTACATACTGAGAAAAACGCACAATGGCCTCCTTCGAGATGCCTGCCTGCGCCGGAGCACACGGTCCCGGTGAAATGCAGACACGGTCAGGCTTGCGTTTCAAAAGTTCCTCGACGGTTGCCTCGTCGTTTCTCACAACTTGCACTTGCTCTCCGAGTTCCTGAAAGTACTGCACAAGGTTGTACGTAAAACTGTCGTAGTTGTCGATCATCAGGAGCATTTTGTTTCTCCTTGTTCAGATTCCGCTTTCGAAACCGGACTCCGCCAGTTCCGCCGCTCTCAAAACTGCGCGTGCCTTATGTTCCGTTTCCGCATATTCCATCTCGGGGATACTGTCGGCGACAATGCCGGCGGCGGCTTGAGCGTAGAGTCGTTTGTCCTTGATGACGGCCGTTCGTATGGCAATTGCGAGATCCATGTCCCCGGCAAAGGAAAGGTAGCCGACCGCACCCCCGTAAATACCGCGCGCCACGGGCTCAAGCTCGTCAATGATTTCCATTGCTCGGACTTTGGGCGCCCCGGTGAGTGTTCCCGCCGGAAAAGCTGCTTTCAAAACGTCGAAATTGTCGAGTCCGTCGAGGAGTTCCCCTTCGACATGACTGACCAAGTGCTGAACTTGCGAATAGCGCTCAATGGCATACTTGTCTGTCACGCGAACGGTGCCCGGTTTGGCGATACGGCCAATGTCATTGCGTGCCAGATCAATCAGCATCAGGTGCTCGGCTCGTTCTTTAGGATCATGCAGAAGGTCTTCGGCAAGTCGGCGGTCGTCCTGCACATCAACTCCTCTGGGTCGAGTTCCCGCAATAGGTCGAATCGTCGCGATCCGTCTTCCGTCACGCAACTCCTGCCGCACCAGAATTTCCGGCGAAGCTCCGACAACAAAGTGGTCTCCAAAGTTGTAGAAGTACATGTAGGGCGATGGATTGAGACTTCGCAGCGCACGGTACAGAGAAATCGGGTTTTCGGTAAAGCCGCGTTCAATTCGCTGCCCGATCTGTACCTGCATGCAGTCACCGGCCAGGATGTAGTCCTTGGCTTTTCGTACAGCCTTCAAATAGTCTTCTTTGGCAAACGGACGCTCTGTTTCGTGAACAATGCCACCGGCGGCATACGGAGCTTCCACCGGACGGGTCAACGACTGCTTGAGCCTTCGGATGCGATGAACGGCCGCTGAGTACGCCCCCGGAACTCTCGGATCGGCATTGATAACAATGTACATACGACCCTTAAAACTGTCTATCACGATGAGCTCTTCACACAACAGCAAGCAAATATCCGGTCCACCAATCCCTCCGGACTTTTTGCGTCCCAGTTTGCTTTGCTCGATCAATCGTACCGTGTCATAACCGAAGTACCCGACCAGTCCGCCCGTCAAGCGAGGCAATCCCTTCGGCAAGGCAACACGGAAACGATTGAAGAATCTGCGAACAAACTCAAGCGGGTTGGTTTCAGTGTCGCGTTCGGTTTCTTGCCCGTCAGTCAGAATCTGAGTGCAAAAGCCAGTATCCGTCAGATAACTAACAATCTTTGTACGAGCCTTTAATCCCACAAAGCTGTATCGTGAAAAACTTTTGCCGCCTTCCGCACTTTCCAGCAAAAAAGTGTCTGTGTCCCGGCCGGCAAGCTTCAAATAGATTGACAACGGCGTTTCCAAATCGCACAGGCATTCACTTACCAAGGCGATACGGTTATAGCCTTCACGTGCAATCGCTTCGAACTCGATTTCGGTCATCATGATTGAAAATTTCCTCAAGAACGGATTCCGCCCGGGCCAGACCTTGAAATAAGCACACTTTGGGTGCCTTTTGGCGCATATCCTCAGCTGAGGCATCGCCAGCCGGCAGACGGAAATCACTGAAAGCAAATCGGAGAAGAAATTCAACAGCTCATAAACAAGCTGTTAAAACGTGCGCAGACGATGGCCCCGACAATCCGCCGGAGAGCATCGGCTTAATGAGGAGAAGTTTTAGGAGCGCCAGCACCAAGCCCCCGTGCATACCAGCCGGACGGCTTATGCACGCGGCGTACCGAACGAATGTGCGCAAATTGTGCTGCAGACAAAATCCTGTCTCTTATACACATCTGACGCTGCAGACAAAATCATGGTGTCGAAACTGCCGATGGGCAAAAAATGAGTGGTAGAAAGGAACCGGTTTCGGTTGCCTTTTAGTTGTAGCGAAGTCGTAAACAGGTTGCAATAAGCAAAAGAATGTAGAAAGCGGAAGCGAACCTGGTTCTCCGCTTCCGCCAATCTGATGTCAATGCACCGGAGTTGTTATCACCAGTTGTTGATCTTGGGCCAGATCGTCTGCACGTTGTTCTTCTCGTCAACAACAAAATACTTGTCGAACGCGGCGGCCGTCGGACAGGCATGGTTGGGAAGAATTCTCAGGCGCGTGCCCACCGGGAACGCTTCTGGATCAATTGCTGAGCCGTCTCGGCTGCAGACGATGCCGTGCTCCTGGTTGGCCGATTTCATCCAGAGGTTTTCAATCGGCTTGCCGGCCTCGTCACACACAAGCCCGTAACCCCAGTCGACCGCCTGAGCGGCCGTACCGCGGTCTCGACTCATCGCCATCCAGCCGCCGTCCGTGATGATCCAGCCTTTTTGGGGCTGATGGCCGATCACAGTTACCAAAACGGACAAAGCAATCTCTTCGACCTTGCAGACGTTGAGTCCTGCCATCACCAGGTCGTGAAAGACGCCCACGCCGCTACGGTATTCCGTGACGCCTTCAGTATCCTTGACGGCCGTAAAGGTCGGAGTCGACCCCACGGAGACTATCTCGCACGGGTAGCCCGCGTCCTTAAGCACATTGGCTGCCTTCATGATCTGATGAACTTCGTTGGCTGCGCAGGCTTCCAGTTCCTCACGATTGCGGGAAAGGTAGCTGTCGCCGGCATGCGTCAGGACCCCCTTGAAAACGGCGCCGTCGGTCAGCGCCTTTGCTACCGTCACCAACGCGGGATCATCGGGCTTGAGACCGGAACGATGTCCGTCGCAATCGATTTCAAGCAGAACACCGATTTTGGTGTTGTGAGCACGGCAGAATTCACTGACCGCCATCGCACTAGCGAGATTGTCGAGAATGATCGTGACATCAGCGCCGCGGCTGTTGAGAAGCGCGATGCGCGGCAACTTCTGCGGAGCGATGCCCACGGCATAAATGATGTCCGTGATGCCCTCTTCATCGAACATGTACTCGGCTTCCTTGACAGTCGAGACCGTGATGCCGCCAAACATGCCCTGAACCTGCATGGCGGCTATCGGTGCACACTTGTGAGTCTTGACGTGCGGGCGCCAGTTGACGCCGAGCTCGTGAGCGCGCCTCTGACAATAATCAATGTTTTCGAAAAGTTTGGCCTTGTCGATCAAAAGGCTCGGTGTGTCGAGTTCGCTCAACTTCAGACTGATGGACATGTCTCCTCTCCGGACAATAGTTGCTGAGATTTTCCTCGATTTTACGGCCAAGGTGTGGAAGTGCAATCGTCAAAAACTGAGACATACCTCCTAAGCGGCTTTGCCTGTTTGACTTGGGAAAGATCAATGTTTCCCTTTTAACTTGTGCCGATTCTGCGTGACGGCGCCGAAATGCGGTCAAAGTTTGCGACAATCGTGAAGTCTTTTGTGCTCGGCACCTCATTCGGAGGGTTTGTTTGCCGGCACGCCACATTCAACCAAAACAGAGACGTTTATGGCCATTATTGTTCACAAGTACGGCGGCACCTCAATGGGAAGCGTCGAGCGCATCAAGAATGTCGCAAGGCGTGTTGCCAAGTGGCACCGCGCCGGCTATCAGATGGTGGTGGTGGTTTCTGCGATGAGCGGAGAAACCAATCGCCTCATCGCGCTTGCCAAAGAAATCATGCCCAATCCCGATCCCAGGGAGCTCGACGTCATTGCAAGTACCGGCGAACAGGTCTCCATCGGCCTGCTCGCGATGGCTCTCAAGAGCATCGGCGTCGACGCAGTGAGCTTCAACGGCTCCCAGGTTGCCGTACACACAGACAGCGCCTTTACCAAGGCCCGTATCGAGTCCATTGACAGCGAACCGGTCAAGCGTGAACTTGACGCCGGCAAAGTTGTCATCGTCGCCGGCTTCCAGGGACGAGACAGCGCAGGCAACGTCACCACCCTCGGCCGCGGCGGCTCGGACACATCGGGCGTGGCCCTTGCCGTAGCTCTTCAGGCTCAGGAATGCCTCATTTTTACCGACGTTGACGGTGTTTACACCACCGACCCGCGCATCGAACCCAAAGCCCGCAAACTTGACGTCATCAGCTTTGAAGAAATGCTCGAGCTCGCGAGCCTCGGCTCCAAGGTGCTGCAGATCCGCAGCGTGGAGTTCGCCGGCAAATACCACGTTCCCGTGCGTGTTCTCTCGAGCCTTACCGACCCCAATATTCCCGTTGACGTCGAAGCGTCCAGCGGTACCCTGATTTCTTTTGAGGATGATCCGAAGATGGAGAAAGCCCTTGTTTCCGGCATCGCCTGCACCCGCGATGAAGCCAAAATCACGCTCTCGCGCGTTCCCGACACCCCGGGCGTGGCCTATAAGATTCTCGGCCCCGTAGCCCAGCACAACATTGACGTCGACATGATCGTGCAAAACGACGGTCTCGACGGCACGACCGACTTCTCCTTTACCGTTCCGCGCGGCGACGTTGACAAATGCCTGAAGGTCCTAAATGAAGAAGTCGTTCCGGTCTGCCATCCCGAAGGCATTCACACGAACGTTGACATCGCCAAGGTGAGCGTCGTCGGTATCGGCATGCGTACGCACGCCGGTGTCGCCTGCCGCATGTTCGAGTCGCTTGCCGCCGAAGGCATCAACATCGAGATGATCAGCACCTCTGAAATCAAGGTGAGCCTCGTGATTCAGGACAAGTACATGGAACTTGCCGTACGCGCTCTGCACAAGGCTTTCAACCTCGAAGAAGACAAAGTCAAACTCTGATCAACCGGGCTGATTTGCCTTGACTCACAAGTCCTGCCGGCTCTCGCCGACGGGACTTTTTCGTTATCATTCGCGCAAACGACTCTGACCACTTCTTTTCCGCATTTACAAAGGTTCGCCATGCAACAAACCGTCATTGCTCCCTCCATTCTCTCTGCCGATTTCGGACGTCTTGCCGAAGAAGTCCGAGATGTGGTTGCGGCCGGGGCCGATTGGATTCACTTTGACGTGATGGACAATCACTACGTCCCGAACCTCACCGTTGGTCCGCTTGTGTGCGAAGCAATCCGCCCGCACACGCAGGCCGTCATTGACGTGCACCTGATGATTGAGCCCGTCGATAGCCTGGTGCCTGCGTTTGCCAAAGCTGGTGCCGACATCATCACCTTCCACTGCGAAGCAAGTCGTCACATCGACCGCACTCTGCAGCTGATTCACAACGAAGGTTGCAAGGCCGGTCTCGTTTTCAATCCGGCCACCCCGCTCGAATACCTCGACTACGTCATCGACAAGGTCGACATGGTGCTCCTGATGAGCGTCAACCCCGGCTTCGGCGGCCAGAGTTTTATTGCCTCGGCCTACGACAAGATTCGTGCTATGCGAGCCAAGCTCGACGCTTACGAAGGCCGTACGGGCCGCAGCATCCGCCTGGAGGTCGACGGAGGCATCAAGACGAACAACATTGCTGAAGTCGCCAAGGCCGGCGCTGATACCTTCGTGGCCGGTTCCGCCGTGTTCGGCATGAAGTCCCCCGAGGGGTACAAGGAAGTGATTTCAGCCATGAAGGCAGCTGTGACTGCTGTTCGGTAAGCTGAAGTAGATTCTTCGCTCCATGCTTTGAGGTAAAGCCGCGTTTCTGAATTGTCAGGAACGCGGTTTTCTTACGTAACGACCGCTAAAACATCGATCACAGTCGATACTTGCCTATATTTTTCCAATTTCATCGCCTGTAGTCGATGAGCGAATTCAGAGATCCGACCACATACAACGGAATTTCTCAAAAAAGTTTCGTCGCACCGACAAAACTGACCGCATATCTCAAAATACTGCCGGACATGGGGCTCGTTGAACGCGAGTATCTTGCTCTGACTTCCACCAAAATGCAGGGCAACGCCGCCCGAGGGCTTGACAAGATTTCAGATCGTTTCCTCAAATTCTGGTTTCGGTTTATAGCCTCGCAAAGCACTGAGATTCCTACCGTTTCAGCAGCTGCAACCGTGTGGGAGCATGCCGTAGCACCGTTTTTCTTCAAATTTGCCTCGGACGCTTTGGAAGCATGTTGTAAGGAATATCTCGTTCGCAGGAACTTCGATGGGCAATTGCCTTTCTTTGCTTCTTCTATCGGACGTTGGTGGCACAAAACCAAGAAATTGACATTGTGGCAACTGACGCCCTCAAGAAAAACGTGCTGGTCAGTAAATGCAAATATCGAACAGCTCCGATTGCCCAGAAAACACTGCAGGATCTCGATACAAAATGCTCCATGCTTCCGCTTGCTGTATATGCGGCGGTACATCGCTATTTGTTTTCCCGAACCGCTTTTGAAAGACCTCTCCTCGAAGCTGAAAAAACGGATCAAAATCTGCATCTGGTGACGATTGACGCACTGCTCCGTTAGTCCGACCTATCCGTATCACCCCCTACTTGGCGAGCATTGTCACATTTTATTTAACTATCAAAATAGTTGCTTGATTAAGCCCGTCAAACAAACCATCGAAATTTCAATCAATCGCCGAACAGGAATGATATTTGCGGTCGATTGAATGCAACCATTTCAGATTTTTTATTAGCCAGCTAATTTGCCTGTAAATGATTCCTCCTTCGCACGAGCGCACTTGCGCGGAAAATGCCGAAAAAAGCATCAGAAGTCAACTCCTGAAACCTTTGACATAAATCAAAACTACGTAGCACCTACGTGGGCGAAAAATTGCAACCGTGACAAAGAGGACGGCCAGACACCGTCCCGACAAAACGTCGTTCGCAAGCGTCGGTACCACACCGACAATTGCCCGAGACACAGAGAAACAGGAGAAGAACTGATGTCTGAACTGCAAATTTCCCGCCGTAAGCTGCTCAAGGCAAGCGCTGCCGGCGCAATGGCTGCTTCCACGATTTCGGCTCCGAGCCTCTTGATGGCTAAGGAAGCCTCGTCTGCCGCACAGGATACGTCCAAGATCCGCGACTTCGACATGATCAAGGCTTTCTACGCCAACTATCCCAAGAAGCTCGCCGCCGTGCGCGCCAAGCTCGGTCGTCCGCTGACACTCACCGAAAAGCTGCTTTTCGTACACCTCTACCATCCGGAAAGCCTCACCGAATTCAAGCGCGGCCAGGACTACATCGAACTTCGTCCGGACCGTGCCGGCACGCACGACATCGGCGGTCCGATGGCCATTCTGCAGTTCCTCACCTCCGGCAAAGAACGCATCGCTCTGCCCGCTGCTCTCGTTGCCGACCACCTCGTGACGGCTCAGACGGGCGTACGCAAGGATCTTCAGATCGCCGACCGCGACAATGTTGAAACCTACAGCTTCCTGCGTGACGTTTCCCGCCGCTACGGCTTTGACTTCTGGCCGGCCGGTACGGGCATCTGCCATCAGGTTTTCCTTGAAAACTACGACTTCCCGGGCGCCATGATGCTGGTGACCGACAGCCACACTCCGACCGCTGGCGGCATGGGCATGCTCGCCATCGGCGTGGGCGGCGCCGACCTCGTCGACGCATTGATGGGCATGGAATGGGAACTGAAGATGCCCAAGATCATCGGCGTGAAGCTCACCGGCAAGTTGAGCGGCTGGGTCAGCGCCAAGGACGTGATCCTGAAGCTCTCGGGCATTCTGTCGACCAAGGGCGGCACGAACTCCATCATCGAATTCTTCGGCGACGGCTGCCAGCAGCTGTCCTGCACCGGCAAGGGTACGATCTGCAACATGGGTGCCGAAGTAGGCGCCACCACCTCCGTCTTCCCGTTCGACGACTCGATGGTTCGTTATCTGAACGCCACGGGCCGCGCCGCCGTTGCCGACATGGCCAAGGCCGTCGCTGCCGATCTGCGCGCCGATAAGGAAGTCATGGCCGATCCCGCCAAGTACTACGACCGCATCATCGAAATCAACCTTTCCGAACTCGAACCGCACATCAACGGTCCGTACTCGCCCGACGCCGCCATGCCGCTCAATCAGGTGGCCGATCGCGTCAAGGAAAAGGGTTACCCGCAGCTGCTTGAAGTCGCTCTGATCGGCTCCTGCACGAACTCTTCCTACGAAGACTTTACGCGCGCCGCCTCGATCGCCAAGCAGGCGCTCGACAACGGCATCAAGGTAAAGACCCCCGTCATGATCGTTCCGGGCTCGATGCGCATTTACAAGACGCTCGAACGCGACGGCATTCTTGACGTGTTTGAAAAGCTCAACGCCACCGTGCTTGCCACCGCCTGCGGTCCCTGCATCGGTCAGTGGAAGCGTACGATCGGTGATCCGACCAAGAAGAACTCGATCATCGAATCGTTCAACCGCAACTTCAAGGGTCGTAACGACGGCAGCGCTCAGACGCACGCCTTCCTCGCTTCGCCTGAAATCGTGATGGCCATGGCCATCAACGGCGATCTGACGTTCAATCCCATGAAGGGTTCCTACACGACCGCCAAGGGTACGACGATCAAACTCAAGGCTCCGACCGGTACCGAGTTGCCCGTGAAGGGCTTCGTGACGGACCTCACCGATTGCATCCGTCCGGACTTTGCCAAGATTGAAATCAAGGTAAGCCCCAACGCTCAGCGTATCAAGCTTCTCGAACCGTTCCCTGCATGGGACGGCAAGGACTTCGTGGGTCTGCCCATTCTCATTAAGGCCAAGGGCAAGTGCACGACCGACCACATCTCTCCGGGGGGCAAGTGGCTTGCTTACCGCGGCAACCTCGATCGTATTTCGGACAACCTGCTTGAACGCGCCGTCAACGGCTTCACCGACGCCGCCGGTAAGACGCTCAACTATGAGACCGGAACGTACGACACGCCCGCTAAGGTCGCCCGCTACTACAAGAATCACAAGATTGATTCGGTCATTATCGGTGACGACAACTACGGCGAAGGCTCGAGCCGCGAACATGCCGCTATGGAACCGCGTTATCTTGGCGTTCGCGTTGTGCTCACCAAGAGCTTGGCTCGCATCCACGAGTCCAACCTCAAGAAGCAGGGCGTGCTCGCTCTGACGTTCGTCAACCCGGCCGATTACGACAAGATCAAGGAAAAGGATCGCGTCTCGGTCCTCGGTCTTGACAAGCTCGCTCCGGGCCAGAACGTCACCATCGAACTCACGCACGCCGACGGCAAGAAGGAACGCTTCGAAGCCAAGCACAGCTACAACGCCAAGCAGCTGGCTTGGTTCAAGGCCGGCTCCGCTTTGAACGCTCTCTGATAGTGCGTTACGAAGGAAAGGCGCCACGCTCTCTCAGGTGCCTTTCCTTCATGGATCTCCAACACTTCCTTCTTTTAGCGCATGCGATTCGTAGTGATCGTATGCGCATTTTTTTAGGTTGTCCTTGCCTGAAATTGGTTGACAGTTTCTAGCGGAATGACTGAATAAGTAGACAAGTTTTTGATGTTTGCCTGGAACTGTTCACTCTTTTTTGCCTTGTCGCTCATTCTTTAAAGCACTTACCCCAGGTTCCCGTGACACTCACTAAAATGCTTTTTCATCTTTTGCAAAGGAAGCCAAGCCATGACCGAATTCAAAGTCTGTGTTTTCTGCGGCTCCCGCTCCGGAAACAATCCTGCTTACACCGACGCAGCTCACGCCGTGGCTCAGGAATTGGCATCTCGCGGCATGCAGCTTGTCTTCGGTGGCGGCGGCACGGGACTCATGGGAGAAACCGCACGCACGGCGCTGGATCTGGGCGTTTCCGTCACCGGCATCATTCCGACCTTTCTCATCAATCAGGAAACGCCGGTTGAAGATCTCTCGGAACTGTTGGTCGTAGCCGATATGCACGAGCGCAAAGCCAAAATGGCGGAGCTCTCCGACATGTTCGTCGTGCTTCCCGGCGGCATCGGAACAATGGAAGAAGCCTGCGAGATGATCACAGGCAACTGGATCGGTCTTTACAACAAACCTGTGGGCTTTTTGAACGTCAACGGCTTTTTCGATTCCTTCTTTGCCTTTCTCAAAGACGCCGTCGACGCGGGCTTCATGCCTACCCCATGTTACGAGCGCGCCATTGTCGACAATACGGCCGCAGGATTGCTCGACAAACTCGTCTCAGCGCGTTGCGCCCCCGAACTGCCCTGCAATGCGGACTGTTTTGGCCACAAGTAACGCAAAATCTATGGCTTCGGTTCGGGACAAAGCGCATTGCGCGCCTTAAAATCCAAGCGCGTGAGTAAACCCGCACTTTTTGAGTCAAACCTTGTTCGAAAATCAATGAGCAACCTACCCACTTTGGCCACAGGTCCCGTGCAGCTGCCGGGCACCATCAATCGGGACACGATTGTCTTTATTGATGCCGAAGTGTCTCCCAAAACCGGGAAAATCGTTGATTTGGGAGCCTGCCGCCCCGACGGTCGCTTTTTTCACTCCAGCAACGTCGCGGCCTTCAAAGAATTCTGCAAGGGTGCCGAATATGTGTGCGGCCACAACATCGTGGCCTTCGACATGCAGTATCTGCGCCCCGTTTTGGGCGACGGACCGCAGCCTGTCGATACCCTGCCGCTTTCGGCGCTTCTTTTTCCGCGCAAGCGCTTTCACAAGCTTCTCAAGGACGAAAAGCTGCTCACCGACGAACTCAACAATCCTCTGTCGGACGCCCGCAAAGCGATGGCTCTTTTCGAAGAGGAAGTGGCAGCCTTCAATGAGTTGCCCGGCGTACTGCAGCGACTTTTCTGCGCGATGCTCAAAAACCGACCGGAGTTTGCGGGCTTTTTCCGGTGCCTTAACGTTCAGACGCCGACCTTTGCCGATCCTGCGGGCGTGATCAAGCGCCTGATGGCCGACAGGTTGTGCATTCACGCCGATCTCGACGGTCTGGCCAAGCGCCGACCAGCTGAACTTGCCTACGCGCTTGCATTCATTCGCGCGGCAGAACCCGCCGATGTCATTCTGCCTTGGGTCAACACCAATTACCCGGCCACGCAGGCGGTGCTTGAGGCGCTGCGATTTACGCCCTGCAGCAAGGGCTGTCCGTATTGCAAGCAAAGGCTCGACGTCAAGACGGGGCTTTCTCGCTTTTTCGGCTTTGATTCATTCAGAACCTACAACGACGAACCCCTGCAGGAAATGGCCGCGCGTGCTGCGGTGGGCGGCGAGTCGTTGCTTGCGGTCTTTCCCACGGGCGGCGGCAAATCCATCACTTTTCAACTGCCCGCTTTGATGCAGGGCGAACTCACCCGTGCGCTTACGGTTGTCATTTCGCCTCTGCAGTCTCTGATGAAGGATCAGGTAGAAAACCTCGTCTCCAAGGGTATCAGCCGCGCGGTCACGATTAACGGACTTTTGAGCCCGATCGAGCGCTCGCGCGCTCTCGAAGCCATCATCAGCGGCGAAGCAACGCTTTTGTACATCGCCCCTGAGTCACTGCGTTCCCGCTCCATTCTTGCCGCACTGCAGCAGCGCCGCGTGACACGCTTTGTAATCGATGAAGCGCACTGCTTCTCGGTCTGGGGGCACGATTTCCGCGTCGACTATCTTTTCATCGCGGACTTCATCAAAAAGCTGGAAGATTTTTACGGTGCAAACAGCAAAATTGCCGTTTCCTGCTTTACCGCCACAGCCAAACAGAAAGTCATTCAGGACATCTGCGACTACTTCAAGCAAAGACTCGGACTGGAACTGCGCATCCTTGCGACGTCTGCCGAACGCAAGAACCTGAGCTACCGCGTCATTCACGTTGAAAACGACGCGGATCGCTACGCGCGTCTGCGAGAACTCCTCGAGGCCGCCGAGGGTCCGGCTATTGTCTACGTTGCCACCGTGCGGGAAACCAAGGAACTTGCCGCGGCTCTCACCGCCGACGGTCTGGAAGCCGTCGCGTTTGCCGGACGCATGGATGCGGCCGAAAAAAGCGCCAATCAGGATGCGTTCATCGCGGGCCAGGTCAAGACAATCGTCGCCACTAACGCCTTCGGCCTGGGCGTCGACAAAAAGGATGTGCGCCTGGTGGTGCACTACAACATATCCTCGTCGCTTGAAAACTACGTTCAGGAATCGGGCCGCGCAGGTCGGGACGAGTCGCTGCAGGCTCAGTGCTGCATTCTCTTTAACGAGGAAGACCTCAACACGCACTTTGCGCTGCTACGGCAGTCCAAGCTGACGCTTGCCGACATTCAGCTCATTTGGAACGCCATAAAGTCGGTAAAAAGCAGGCGCTTCTCGATTTCGCCGCTTGAACTCGCGCGTAAAGCCGGCCTCGAGTACGACGAACTGCAGCTTGACACCAAGGTTAAGAACGCGATCGCCGCCTTGGAAATCGCCGGTTACGTGCGCCGCTCCATGAACGCGCCGCGCGTCTACGCCACAAGCGTTGCCGTTAAAAGCACGATCGAGGCCCGAGAACGCATCGAGGCAAGTCCTCTCTTTGCAACCGAAGCCGAACGTAACGAAGCCGTCCGCATCGTCGCTTCGCTCATTTCCGCGCGCAGCGGCTATAAAACCAAGGGCGAACCGGCCGAGACACGCACCGATTGGCTGGCCGACCGTCTGGGCATCGCCCTGCCTCAAGTCGTCGCCGTCATCGGGAAACTGCGGCAAGCGGGCGTTCTGCACGACGACAACGATATGTCGGCCACGGTGAGCCGACGCCAGCTCAAATCGGCTTCCGCTGTCTTAGGAACCTATCAGAATCTCGAATCGCTGCTCATCCGGCGGCTCTCCGACGGCGGCCGCGCCGACTTCAATCTCAAGGAACTCAATAACGAAGCCTTGGCAGGCGGCTCGGCAAGCGACGTCAAGAAGATCACGACCCTTTTGATGTACCTGAAAGCGGCTGGGTTGCTTGATGAAATGCGCCGCACGCGAGGCTCTCAGAATGTATCGCTCGTGACCAAACGTTCGACGCAGGAACTTGAAGCCGCCGCGCAGATGCGGGCCGACTTGTGCGCCTTTATCGTGGAGTCGCTCAAAGCGATGGCCCAAAACGGCGCAAGTGCCGGGGCTTCCGACTACGTTGCGCTCTCCTTTTCGGCCGTGCAGCTGCTGCGAGACTACCGACAGCAGAGCTGGCTCACCGAGACGCCTGTCACGCTGCGCGACGTCGAAAACGCGCTTTTGTTCCTGCACCGCACCGGTGTCCTCTCGCTTGAAGGCGGCTTCATGGTTTCGTATCAGGGCATGACGCTTGAACGCGTCGAGCTCGACAACAAGCGCCGCTACCGAAAGCAGGACTACGCGCAGTTTTCGGAACATTACCGCCAGAAAGTTCAGCAGGTTCACATCGTCGGTCGCTACGCCAACCTGATGCTTGCCGACTACGAAGCGGCTCTGCAATACGTGCGCGACTACTTCGAACTCGACTATCAGGAATTCCTGAGCAAGTATTTTGCAGGAACCGCCGCCGATGAACTCAATCTGGGCCTGACTCCGGCTCTGCGCAACCGCATCTTCGGCCAGCTCTCCGAAAAGCAGCGCGCGATCATCGATGAGCAAGCTCAGTTCGTGGTGGTGGCCGCAGGTCCCGGCAGCGGTAAGACGCGCGTCCTCGTGCATAAGCTCGCGAGCCTTCTCGTGCGCGAAGACGTTCGCAGCGAACAGCTCCTGATGCTCACCTTCTCGCGGGCGGCCGCCACGGAATTTAAGCGCCGCCTGATTGAGCTCGTAGGCAAAGCGGCCTACTTCGTCGACATCAAGACCTTCCACTCCTATGCTTTTGACGTGCTCGGGCGTTACGGTTCGCTGCAGGAAGCCGACGGCATTGTCCGCAAAGCGGCCAAAGAGATCGTCTCGGGCAACGCCGAGCCCTCGCGCATTGGCAAGACGGTGCTTGTAATCGACGAAGCGCAGGATATGGACGCATCCGAAGCCGAATTGGTCGAGGCGCTCATTGAACACAACGAAACCCTGCGCGTGATCGCCGTGGGCGACGACGACCAGAACATCTACGCCTTCCGCGGCGCCGACGGACGTTTTATGCAGGATCTGCTTGCCAAACGCGACGCCGTGCGCCACGAAATGACGGAAAACTACCGCAGCACGCCTGCTGTGGTCGACTTCAGCAACGCGTTCGTGAGCAAAATCAAGGCGCGTTTAAAGACACACGCTCTGACGGCGGCACGAAACGACACGGGAACGGTGCGTCTCGTGAGTCACACGTCCGAACACTTCGAAGAAGCACTCGTCAAGGGCATCATTGCGGATCTTTCCTGCGGCAAACTTTCGGGCAGCTGCGCGGTACTCACCAACACCAACGAAGAGGCCTTCACACTGTGCGCCATGCTGAAGAAAACGGGCGTTGCCGTTTCGCTCATCCAGTCGCAAAAGAGCGTGAGCCTTGCCAATCTTGCCGAAGTGCGTGCACTGCTCAAATACATGACGGCGCAGATGCACGGCCAAAAGCGTGCCTCCGTGCGTCTTTTTGCCGACGCCGAGCAGTGGCTCAGAGCCAGTTACGGCGCAAGCATCTGGATCGACAACGTCCTGCGCCTCATCGAGTCCTTCACAGCCATCTTGCCCGCCGAAGGTTTTTTCTACCTTGCCGACTTTGAGGAATTCCTGCGCGAATCGGTACTTGAGGACACGTTCGAGCGCACGGCTTCGAGCATCGTTGTTTCCACCATACACAAAGCCAAGGGGCGCGAGTTCGATCACGTCTACATTCTCTACGCTTCGCGCTCCTTTGAAGACGACGACGCCCGGCGCAAGCTCTATGTGGGCATGACCCGCGCGCGCTTTGACCTTACCATTCACTACCGCGGAGCGCTCCTCAATCAGACGCTTCCCGATGCCGTTCATCCGTCGATTGACAAAACCGCATACAACGCGCCCGACGAACTCACGCTTACGCTTACTCACGAAGACGTGTGGCTCGACTACTTCGAAGACAAGAAGCGATTGATTCTGTCGATGCGCTCGGGTTTTCCTCTCACCCCCATCGAAGAGGGCCTCACGATCCGCACATCGACCGACGTCGTGCGCCTTGTCGTTTACTCCCGCGCTTTCCAAGCTCGCCTAGCGCAGCTCAAGAAGAGCGGCTTTACGGTGCAGTCCGCCGAAATCGGCTTTATCGTCGCCTGGCGCAAAACCCCGGAAGATCCGGAACTTGCCGTTGTCCTGCCGACCCTACACCTCAAACGCGGCAACAGTGCCCAATCTGAATTGATTTTTTGACTTCCCCGGCTCAAGTTGCTCGTCTGCGGCTGTAAACTGAATCTCGGTTCGTACTGATTTCGCTCACAATTTCGCACTTTGAGAGCAAATCTTTACGCTGACTTACTTTCTCGCGGAATAAGATAATTGCCAGGAACAAAAGTCTTTTTCAGCGATCTTTTCCAAGTCTTCCCAGGAGACGAACATGACAAACACCACTCTTTCCCGTCGCCGTCTCGTTCAGGGCGCTGCTGCGGCTCTCGCACTCGGAGCCGTTCCGGGCATTGCGCTTGCCAATGCCGACAGTCTCCTCGCCGACATTCTGATCGGTGTGGGCGATGCCATGAAGCGTGACTACATCCGTGAGCACTATGGTCGAGGTCGTTGGGACGGCCATTACTGGCACTATGAAGGTCGCCGTTACACACCGACCCAATATCGAGATTTCTGGCTGTCTCGCTATGAGCCGCCCGCTCCGCGTCCGCAGCCGCGTCCGGCACCAGGCCCAAACCGTAATCCCCCGCCCTGCGGCAACGGTCCCTGCGGCCCCGGCAATCCTCCCGGCCGCGGTTCCAGTGGTCCGGGCAACGGCGGAAGAGGCCCCGGAAACCAGGGTCGAGGCCCGGGTCCCGGCGGTAACGGTCCCGGCAGGGGCCCGGGTAATGATCGCGGCCCCGGTGGCCCCGGACCTCGTTAAACCGCCAATTTGATTGAACCGTTTGAGAGAACCGAAAAAATGACCACACTGACTCGACGCCACATACTGCAGACATCCGTTGCCGCTTTGGCGCTTACGAGTGTGCCGTGTCTTGCATTTGCCCACTCGCATTCCGATCAACTGCTTGCCGATATCCTGATCGGCGTCGGAGACGCCCTGCAGCGAGAGTGGATTCGAGACAATTACGGTCACGGCCACTGGGACGGTCACTACTGGAATTACGGAGGACACCGGTACACGCCGTTGGAATACCGCGACTATTGGCTGTCGCGCTACCAACCGCCGGCTCCGCCGCCTCGTCCGGCCGCTCCTCCGGCTCGGACAGCTCGGCGGCGGGGTTCTCCTGAACCAGCTCCTGCAAATATGCCTCCAACTCCTGGGTGCTCATTTGCAGGATCTCCATGGACTGGAGCATCTGCGGCGTCAGTTTCAGTTTCTGTTTTTGGGTCATCTCCAGCTTCACCGTGATCCCCCTCCTCGTCCGTCGAATCGCCTCATCCATCTCAGGCGGATCTCTGCATTTTTTACAAAAAGCAGAAAGGGGATTCGCAGCCTTTCTTGTTTCCAGAAATTCTTCTCTAAGTTTTTCATCCTCCAGGGCTTTCTGTTTTAAAATATCAAGCATTTCCGGTATTTCCATATAAATCCACTCCTCTTCAAGAATCTATTGTTAAACGTATTACCATTGTATCTCATTTTTTCATTCCTGCCTACTGCTTTCTGTGACGCACAGAAA
>ENA-OYVP01000928-OYVP01000928.1-human-gut-metagenome-genome-assembly--contig:-NODE-928-length-16609-cov-4.357134_pt1 | contig 16609 bp, 13 predicted proteins | sample MGYA00244160_ERZ653377 | MGnify/ENA primary metagenome ERZ653377 (study PRJEB26926, sample SAMN06165160) | human gut metagenome | biome: ENVO:00009003; feature: ENVO:2100002; material: ENVO:00002003...
TCTACACCCTAGAGTTCGTCGGCAGCGTCAGATGTGTATAAGAGACAGACATAGGGGTGTGCGAGGATGCCGGCGACGTCGGCATGGTAGAACGTGCAGCCGTCGCCCTTGCGGCGGCGGTGGTTCTGCAACTCCACCAGACGCTCGACGAACGTGTAGGCCAGGCTCTGCCGCAGGGGGAAGCCCATCGTCACGTTCACCCGTCCGATGTCGGCGGGCAGGGCGTACAGCAACGGCAGCAACAGGTTCTCGTCGGTAAGCACCACGGCGGTCTCCTTGCCCAGCGCGGGCCTGGCGCCCGCGGCGATGCCGGAGTCTTCCTCCCTGCGGCGGCGGGCCAGATCGGCGAGGATCGCCGCGGCATACTTGCACTGCACGGCGTTCGAGACGGCGGCGACCGACACGATCTGCTTCTCTCCCCGCATGTTGTCGTACCGAAGTTCCGTGCGGGGTGGGAACTGCGCCACGTTCGAACGCACGAACATACCCGCCTCCTGTTCGGGGTCGTCCTTATAATAAGAGTCGTAGTCCCAGTAAAAATCGGTTTCGGCCGCCGTGGCGAGGAACCCGAAAAGGCGCTTCTCGCACTCGGAAAGGGCGTTGAACCCCGCCACGACATAACGCCGGGGCTCGGGGAAGGCGAACCCGCCCCCGCGGATGCGGTCGGCGGCGGCGCGCTGCACCATGCCGTTGTAGGCGATGCCGAGCGACGAGAGACGCTCCCGGAAGCGGCGGTAGATGGGGCCGAGGGTCTTCCAGATCGCCAGAAAACGGCGTTTCTCCTCCGAAAGGTCGGCCTGCTCGCCGAACGAGGACCAGAACGAAAGGATGCGCAGCTGCGCGGGCGTGAGGTAGGAAATATCGGCTTCGATCTCCTTGATCTCCGAGATGTTGCGGAAGAGCATCTGCGCGTCGATCAGGTATTTGTCGATCGTATCGAAGTCCGTGAGGAGCATATCGCCCCAGAAATAGAACTTGTCGAAGGGTTCGTTGTGGTAGGCCGAGTAGACTTTGTAAAGCTCGGTGATGAGCCGCACGCGGTCGCCCGTATGCAGCCCCGATATTTCGCCCGTCAGGTCGTCGATCGTCACCCATTCGGGCTGCCACATCGGACGCCCGGCGATACGCCCCAGGGCATCGACGAAAAACAGCCGCGCACGCCGCGACGGGAAGAGCACCGCCCGTTCGGACAGTCCCTCGCCATAGCGCGCATACAGGTCGGCGGCCACCTCCTCCAGAAATCCCTTCATAGCAGTTCGGACAGCCCCGGCGACTTCCCCGGCGGTATTGTCCGCCCGGGATCCGGAAGCCCCCTTCGCATTATTGTTCCATGAGACTATTCTACGTGGCTGATCTCACCGCCCATGAACTTGGCGCCGCCGCGCACGACGGCAGGCTGCCCCTTATAGGTGATACGGGCGTTAGTCGTGGTCTTGCCGATGAACCGGTCGGTGATCCACAGCGACACGTCGGCCTTGCTCTGGGCATTGACCTCGGCCGACATCACCTCCAGCCCCGAGGCCGCGACCCTGCCCGTCGAAGCGAACAGCGTCAGGTAGCTCGCCTTGCCGGTGAGCGTCGCGCTGCTGCCGCCCGTGAGCTCCATCCTGAGGTCTTTGACATCGAACGCCGCTGTGAGCGACGCCTTGCGCCCCAGCGTCAGGTCGAGCTGCACCGCATCCACCGTCCCCTCGAACACGGCTGCGGCGCCCGACAGCGAAACGGACTGCAACGTATTGTAATAGACCGTCACCTCGGTGCGGTCGGGACGGCGCGAATCGGGCCTCTCGCTGATACGCAGGGTTTTGTCCTTCACCTCGGCGCGGAATTTCGAAGTATAGGAACCTTTCGTGTCGTATACGATCTTGGGGGCCTCGGTGTCGGGGACTTTCACGAATTTGATATCCAGGTCGGCATCCACCGCGACGGCCTCGAACGTGGTCAGCCACTCGTTATGTTCCGTAGGACTTGCGGCACCCGCCTCCTGTGCACGGCCGGAGGCTGCGAAAACCAGCATCACGGCGCTCAGAATCATCTTCTTCATACATTGTAGGTTTAAATACGTCGCTAAAATACAAAATTATTGCGAACCCCGGTTTGCCGTTCGGGATTTGTTTTGTACTTTTACTACCTAAAACGACATTTCGGACAGTGAGGGCGAGAATTCTGAATGCAAGCGCGGGGTCGGGCAAGACCTACCAGTTGGCGTACAAATACGTGCGCGACGTGGTCGAACAGCCCGGCATTTACCGCCACATCCTCGCCGTGACCTTCACCAACAAGGCCACCGAGGAGATGAAATCGCGCATCCTCAAGGAGATACACCTGCTGGCCTCGGGACAGCCGAGCTCCTACCTCGACAACCTCTGCCGCGAATTGTCGCTCGATGCCGCCACGGTGCGCCGACGCGCCCGGGAGGTGCGGTCGAAGATCCTGCACGACTATTCGCGCTTCACGGTGCTGACGATCGACACCTTCTTCCAGCGCATCCTGCGCGCCTTCATCAAGGAGCTGGGCATCGACCTCAATTACAACGTCGAGATCGAAACGGCCTCGGTGCTGACCAAGAGCGCCGACACGCTCATCGAGCAGATCACCACCGACCGCGACCTGCAGCGCTGGCTCACGGACTTCGTGCAGGAGCGCATTGACGAAGGCAAGAAATGGGACATCCGCGACGGCATCCTCACGCTGGGCGGCGAGCTGTTCAAGGAGAAGAACAAGGACGCACTCTCGGCGGCCCGCCCGCGCGAGGAACTGGCGCGTATCGTGGGCGAAGCCACGGCGCACGCCGCGGCGACCAAAAAACGGATGCAGGACGCTGCGGCCGAAGCCGTGCGGATCATCGGGGACGCAGGCGCCTCGGTCGCCGACTTTCCCTACAAAGGCTCGGGCTTCGCGGCCTATTTCTACGCCGTGGCGGGCGGCAGCTTCGAGCGCTACGGAAGCCGCGCGGAGGCGGCCTGCACCAGGGACGAGGCGTGGGGAAAACCCGGCAGCACGGCACAGGGGCTGCGTTCCCGGCTGCAACCCCTGCTGCGCGAAATGTGCGGCCTCTACGATGAGAACGTCCGCGCGTGGAACACCTGCGACCTGCTGCGCGAGAACTACCGCAGCTTCGCGCTGCTCTCCGACCTCTATGCCAAGGTGCAGCAGATGTGCGACCAGGAAAACATGATGCTCCTCTCGGAGACCAAATACATCCTCTCGGAATTCATCGGCCACAACGACGCGCCGTTCATCTACGAGAAGGTCGGCAACCGCTTCGAACACTTCATGATCGACGAATTCCAGGACACCTCCGTGAAGGAGTGGGAGAATTTCCTGCCCCTGCTGCAAAACGCCATGGCGCAGAGCGAGGCGACCTCGGTGCTGATCGTGGGCGACATCAAGCAGTCGATCTACCGCTGGCGGGGCGGCGACTGGAAAATACTCCACTCGCAGGCGCAACGGGCGCTGGGCGCGGACAGCACCGAACTGGTCAACCTCACGGAAAACTACCGCAGCCTGCCCGCCGTGGTGGATTTCAACAACAAGGCCATCGGCCGCGTGGTCGAAGCCGACAACCGGGCGCTCAACGCGACGCTGGACGAAGCGGCGGCGCGGGGCGACATGGACGCCCGCACCGCCGCCGGGCTGCGCGACACCCTGCAAAAGGCTTACCGCGAACATGCGCAGACACCCCGCCGCCTGGGCGGGGTGCCGGGCTATGTTTCGGTGGAGACCTTCGCCGAACGGCCGCCCGTCGTGGAGCGCATCTGCGAGGTGCTGGACAAGGGTTTCCGTCCGTGCGACATCATGATCCTGGTGCGCGGGGCGACCGACGGCGCCAGGGTGGCCGCCGAGCTGCTGGATTTCAAACGCCGCAACGACGACCCGCGCTACCGGTTCGATGTGATGACACAGGAAGCGCTGATCGTGGGCAACGCCCCCGTCAGTTCGTTCATCGCCGCGGCGCTGCGCCTGTCGCTCAACCCCGACGACTCGCTCAGCCGCGCCGTCTACAACCACTACCTGGGGCGCGGGTTCGACCGCCCGCTGCCCGGGGACGAACGCACCTTTTTCCGCTCGATCCGGCTGCTGTCGCCCGAGGAGGCGTTCGAGCGGATCGTCATGCGCCACGCGCTGCACGACGACAGGCAGCAGACGGCCTACCTGCAAGCCATACACGAACAGATCATCGGCTTCTGCGCCAGCAAGATCGCCGACATCGCGCTGTTCCTCGACTGGTGGGAGCAGCAGGGGCAGAACCGGTCGCTGAGCGTCGACGAGAGCGCAACGACCGTCGAGATCACGACCATACACAAGGCCAAGGGGCTCGAAAAGCGCGTGGTGCTGATCCCCTGGTGTTCGTGGCAGCTCGATCCCAAGTCGGGCGGCAACGTGACGAACATCGTCTGGGCCGAGGCACAGGGCGATGCGGGCGCCGTCGGGCGCTTCCCGGTGAAATACAAGAAGGCGATGGCCGAATCGGGCTTCTCGGCGGAGTACTACCGCGAGCTGGTCTATTCGCACGTCGACAACATCAATCTGCTGTACGTGGCCCTGACACGCGCCGCCGAGTCGCTGCACGTCTTCATCCCCCGCAAGGGCGGCAAGAGCGTCGGCGGGCTGCTGCTGCAAAGCATCGGAGCCGACGGCGACAAAGCGCTGCTCGACGGCACCGAAGGGCGCCGCACCGCGACCGAGGAAGGCGAAAGGTTCGAATTCGGGCGCTTCACGGGCCCCGTGCCCGGCGGCGGCAAAGCATCCGACAGCGTGCACGTCGTACTGGAGAACTACCCCACGGCACGCGCCGACCTGCGGCTGAGGCTCCCCTCGCAACGTTATTTCGAGGAGGAGGACGAGGTGGAACTCTCGCCCCGCAACTTCGGCATCCTGATGCACAAAGCGTTCGAGCAGGCCGACGACCGGCAACAGATCTACGAGGCCGTGCAGCGGATGCGGGACGACGGCACGCTGTCGCCCGGCGAAGCCGAAGCGCTGCGGGGGATGATCGCCCGGGTGCTGGCGCACCCCGTCGCGGGCGAATGGTTCGGAGGCGGCTGGCAGCGCGTGCGCAACGAGAACGAGATCATCGTCCCCGGCGCCGGGTCGACCCGGCGCCCCGACCGCGTGATGATCCGCGGCACGCGGGCCGTGGTCGTCGACTACAAGTTCGGAAGCCGCGACCCCGGACGCTACCGCCGCCAGGTGGGCGAATACCTCGGCCTGCTGCGGCAAATGGGCTACACCCAATGCGAAGGGTACCTGTGGTACGTGAAACTGGGGGAAATCGAAAAAGTGGAAGGATAAGATGAACGAAACCATCGGCATCATACCGCGTGCGTTCCGCCGCCGGGGAGTGTGGGTCGCCTGCACGCTCCTGCTGCGCGCAGGGCTGAATTTCCTCGGGCTGGCCATGCTGCTGCCCGTGCTGGCGCTGGTGCTCGACCCCGGCAGCCTCGAGGGCGGCGGGGTGCTGACACGCGCCTACGAAGGGCTGGGCTTCGCCTCACAACGCACTTTCGCGCTGGCGGTCTGCGCGGCTGTGGTGGGCGTGATCGTCCTGAAGTGCCTGCTCGGGCTGTGGCTCGCCCGCGTCGAACGCACCTATATTTACGACCTCTACCGCACGCTTTCGCGGCGGCTGCTCGTTACCTACCACGACCGGGGGCTGCCGTTCGTCAAGGCGTCGAACTCGGCCGTACTGGCCCGCAACGTCAACGTCGTCTGCCTGGCCTTCGCGGCGGGCGTGCTCAAACCCGCCGCCGCCATCGCCGCCGAGGCGATGCTGCTCGTGCTGCTGTTCGGGGCGCTGATGTGGTACACGCCCCTCGCGGCACTGCTCGCCCTGGCGGTCTTCCTGCCCTCGATCTGGCTCTATTACGGACTGGTGCGCAACCGCATCAACCGCTACGGGGAACTGGAAAACAAGGCGCAGCGCGAAAAGGCGCGGCTCGTGGCCGAGACCTTCCGCGGCTATGCCGACATCGAGATCAACAATGCCTTCCCGATGATGCTCCGCCAGTTCGACCGGGCGATGGATCAGGTGATCCGCACGCGCCTGCGCGAAACGGCGATCGGGCTGCTGCCCCAGACCTTCACCGAGGTCGGGCTGGCCGTGGGCATGGCCCTGCTCGTGGCACTGAGCCTCGGCGACGGCGACGGGCGGGCGCAAATGCTGTTCGGCGTATTCGCCGTGGCCGCACTGCGCCTGATGCCCTCGGTGCGCAACATCATGACCGGCTGGACGGCCATCAAATACAACCGCTACACGATCGGCATCCTGCGCGACGCCGCAGCGGACTGCCCCCCGGCGCCGGCAAACCCGGACTGCCGGGACACCCCCGGCCCGCGCAGCACATCCGCCGCAACCGTTGCCCCCGGCAATTCCGGCAATTCCGGCAATTCCGGCAATCCCGGGAACCCCGCCGCCGATACCGCCAGCTCCCCCGAAAAGCTGCCGTTCCGGCATGAGATCGCCGTGCGCGACCTTAGGTTCCGCTTCGCGGACGGCGGGCGCGAGCTTTTTCACGGCCTTTCGCTGACGATCCGCAAGGGCGAGCGCATCGGTATCCGCGGAGCCTCGGGCGCCGGGAAAACGACGCTCTTCAACCTGCTGCTGGGGCTGTACGAGCCGAGCGGGGGTGAAATCGCCATCGACGGCACGCCACTTACGGCGGCCAACCGCCGGGCATGGCAGAACCGCATCGGGTACGTCTCGCAAAACCTTTTCATCGCCGACGGCAGCTTCGCGGCCAACGTCGCGCTGGGCATCCCCGCCGGGGAGGTCGACCGGGAGCGGGTCATGCAGGCGCTCCGCGCGGCACAGCTCGGGGAGCTGGTCACCGGGCTGGCGAAAGGGATCGACACCCACGTCGGGGAGTGCGGCTGCCGCCTCTCGGGCGGACAGCGCCAGCGCATCGGCATCGCCCGTGCGCTCTACCGGCAGGCCGACGTGCTTTTCTTCGACGAGGCGACCTCGGCGCTCGACAGCCGCACCGAAGAGGAGATCAACCGCTCTATCGCCGGGCTCGCTGCACGGGATGCCGGGCTGACACTGGTCGTCATCGCCCACCGCGAAAGCTCGCTCGAATACTGTAACAGGATCATAACGATAGGAGAATAAAACATGGAATACCTCATAGCCGGCATACGCATCGACATCCCGCACCGGTTCACGACAGGCGCCTTCGGCATGGCGCTGGCACCGTTCGCGGCCGAAAACAAAACGGAAACGGACGCCGGCAGCAACCGTATGGCGGGCCCCGTGCCCGGAACGGCGACAACCGCAGCACCCTCCCCGTCGGAAACCCCGGGGACGGAAAGGAGTGCACCCCACCCTGCGACATCCCCGGCGGACACGGCACAACCAGACCTCATCCTGCACACGGGACTGCTCGCCGGCGACACGGCCGGCTATTGCGAACTCGACGCATTCGACTTCACCGACGCCGATGCCGACTGCCGTTTCGGCCGCGACACGGAGGGCTACCTGCTTACCATGACACCCCGCGACGGCAGCGCCCCGGCACGGTTTCACAAAGCCTTCGGCAGCCCCGACGCCACGAGCGACATCACCCCGGAGCACAATCCGGCGCTGTTCCGCTTCGGGCTGTGGACGATGTTCAACATCGCCGCGCTGGAACGCCGGGCGGTAGCCGTACACTCGTCGGTGATCAGCCTGGACGGGCGCGCCGTACTCTTCCTCGGCGAATCGGGCACGGGAAAGAGCACCCACACGCGCCTGTGGCGCGAGCATATCCCCGGGGCACGCCTGCTCAACGACGACAGCCCGATCATCCGGATCGCCCCGGAAGGGGCTGCCGAAGCGGCAAGCGCTCCCGCGGCAGATACGATTCCCGCCCTGCAAGGCGTTCTCGCCTGCGGGTCGCCGTGGAGCGGCAAAACCCCGTGTTACCGCAACGTAAGCCATCCGATAGCGGGCATCGTGCGGCTTTCGCAGGCACCGCAGAACCGCATCCGCCGCCTGCGTCCCATCGAAGCCATCGGGGCGCTGCTGCCTTCGTGCCCGCCGTCGTTCGCACACGACGAGCGGCTGGAAGACGCCATCTGCCGCCTCGTATCCCAAATCGTGGCGCAAGTCCCCGTCTACCACCTCGAATGCCTGCCCGATGCCGCGGCAGCCCGTCTCTCCTGCCGCACGGTATTCGGTGACGACGCCCCAAACACCCTCCGCTGATGCTGCTGACCAACCGCCTCTTCTTCGAACAGGTCGAAGCGATGCTCGCCGAAGGACACGAAGTCCAGATCCGCATGAAAGGGCACAGTATGCGGCCGCTGCTGCGCAACGAACGGGACATCGCCGTACTGACCCCGATTGCGAAATATGCCCCGGCACCTGTCCCGGCAGCCGGGGCACCTGCGGATCCCGTCCCCGAAACCCGCGCCGCCGACGGCAATGCCAGCACCGCCCGCCAGACCCGACTTTCCGGCGACACCCCCGGCACGGCACCCGACCTGCACACACCCGCCTGCGGCACCCGCCATCCGGCTCCGCCGCCGAGCGGCATCGGCGCCCTGCGGACGGGCGACGTCGTCCTGTTTCGCTGCGAAGGGCGCCATATCCTGCACCGCATCGTCGGGATCGAAACAGGCGTCCGCTGCGAAGGAAACCGTCCCGTATGCGCACCAGCCGCAGGGAATGCCCCGTCCCCTGCGGCATCCGCGGAAAACCCCGCAGAGAGGGATTCCGCCGCGGGGACACTCCGTTTCACCCTGTCCGGGGACGGTAATTACCGCACGACGGAGCATTGCCTCGGCAAGGATATCGTCGCCGTGATGACGGCTGTCATCCTGCCGTCGGGACGCATCGTCCGCACCAGCTCCCGCCGCTGGAAACGGCGGTCGCGCAGGTGGCTGGCACTCCCCCGGGGCGTGCGGCGTTTCGTCCTCCGGGTCATGTGGCGGCTCGGAATCCGGTAACCGGAGACCGGACGGCCGATAAATGCGGTTCCCGGGAAACGGCAGTCTGCAAAAAAGCACTCCAGACCGGCCAACGAAACAGCCGCACCGGAGTGCGTCTGTTTCCAGCACAAAGCGTTACGCTTCATCGAATTCCCGCAGCTCGCGGATACGCCGCTGCAGGTCACGGATACGCCCCCACTCATGATGTGTTATCACGATGCAGGCAACCGCCGTCAGCGAGAGCAGGGCGGCGACCGTCCACCACATGCCATGCGCCGTATAGTAGCCCGCCGCATACAGCAGCATGCCTGCAACGAACAGGATTACGACGACATACTGGAAAATATAATACGCTCCGGCAAAGGCCGCATAGCGGGTCATGCGGTGTTCACACTCGACGATATCGGCATCGCAGCGCGACACCCGCAGCAGCAACCACAGGGAAAAGAACGAAGGGAGCAGACATAAAAGGTAGCCCGCCACGACCCACCAGATGAAAATACCGGATACTCCGCGGAATTTGCCGATTGCGACACATAGCGGGACAACCGCCACACCCAACAGCAGCATGAGCTGTACATAGTGCAAGTACGAACCGACACGTCCCCGCAGCATACGTTCCATATCCTGCCGCCGGATCACCTGCTCCCGGTCGAGCCGTTCCGAGAGTACTTTCCATTTGAGTTTCAACTCTTCGAGTTCCATAATTCCTGAATTTTACCGGTTATACATTTTACGCAGTTTGCAGCGGATACGGGTCAGTTTCACGGCCACATTGCCGGGAGACAGGCCCGTGATGGCGGCGATCTCCCCGGCGGGACGTTCTTCGAGCCACAGCAGGATCAGCGCCCGGTCGAGCCGGCCCAAGCGTGAGATCACCGCATACAGCTCGTCGAGCTGCTCGCGGGCCTGCATATCGTCGTCGCACGCCAGGTCGACCGAAAGGCGCACGCTTTGCGGACGCCGCATCCGGCGGCGGACAAACGAAATGCAGGTATACAACGCGATGCGGTATACCCACGTGGCAGTTTTGCTCTCTCCCCGGAAATCGGGGAATCCCCGCCACAGAGCCAGCACGACCTCCTGAAAATAGTCGTCGATCTGCCCGCGCCCGGGTGCATAGACATAGCACACCTTGTAGATTATGCGTTTGTGATGCTCGATAAGTTCGATGAACCGCTGTTCCGTATCCATGTTTCAGCCTTTTACCCCAATAGTCGCCAGGGAGTGCAAAAAATTACGGCTGCCGATAAAAAAGGCCGAAACCCACGCGGGTGTGGGATTATAATGATGTAACGACTTGATTTATCGGGTCGTTACATTTTTGTATAGGATAATAGGTAACGAAAAGGCAACGGTTTATTTTCAGTTAATTGCACGAAAATACCGCATTTCAAATAACCTACTGCAAGATACGAAAAATTTTCCGACCGGGCAAATTTCGGGACAGCCTTTACCAATGTCAAGTTCCGGAGTGATTTGCTCCGGTATCTGATAAAAAGTTTTGGTTCAAACATAGTTAAGTTTGTTTCTCCGTAGTTCTTTGAGTAAAATTATATAAACCCGTTGGCGGAATTAAAATTACAAAAGATTTATGCATAAAAAGTTATGCATAATACTAATTATTAACACATTAATGGTTTCCGATCAATTAATAGCTAATTCATATATGCACAACCTATATGCAATATTCGCAAAATTTCGCGACATCTGCAAGCAGTTTGCAGGGAACTTGATCAACGAAGAATATACCTCGATGTGGTGTCGTTCCCAGATTTTCCGACTTGGAAGTGGTTGCTCTCAATATGGCTTCTGAATCCATTGGTATTGACAGCGAATCCCTTTTATTCGTTAAACTGAGAGAATATAAATCTGAGATTCCTCATTTAATATCTCGTCGGTAATACAATGGCAGACGAAAGTTCACGGCTTCTCTTTGTGCTGCCATTCGAGAAAAGATGGCAGCAGCTATTGATGGTGGTGAAGACTACTTCTGTATAGATTCAAAACCGATAGAAATCTGTCGTCCTGCCTGTGCCAAGCGATGTTCCATGGGCAAAAATGAAATAGAAAAAGCTCCTTCGTTTGGATATTGTGCATCACAAGGAGTTTATTACTACGGTTCATTAGTGTCCACTAAAAAATCATAAGAGTTCTTTGAAATTATTGAAATTCAAATTGTTATAGCAGATTTTGAGGCGCAACGATTTGAAATTACTTTTGCAGTCTGAATCAGGCTGTTATGAATAAAGACAAATATGTTTTCGCCCAATTAGTCGGCTTCCTGGACAATTTTAAGTTCCTCCGCATTGTAAAGAAGTATGAAGGCGACAAGTATATAAAGAGTTATACTTGTTGGAATCAACTACTTACGATGATGTTCGGACAGCTGTCAAATCGAGAGAGCCTGCGGGATCTCATTGTTGCGATGGAAGCGCATGCCGGAAAACTTTATCACCTCGGCATCGGCAAATCCGTGACCAGAAGCAATCTTAACAAGGCTAACGAGCAGCGCAACTACCGCATATTCGAGGAGTTCGCGACCGACAGTAGTGATGCCAAAGAACAAAAAAATAACATTACCTTTACGGAACGATTTCGGGATTTGCCGTGATCCCAAAATCGTCCCGAATACAACCTCTGACACAGTTTATTTTACGATCCCATCAAGTTGAAGAATTCTTGCACATTCCGCTCCGATTTAGGGCAGACACATTCCTCGAACTTCATTCCGTCATTGAGACTGCCAAGAAGCACAACCATACTTCTTTTAGTGCCATTCAAGCCTTGTTTGAGGTCTGAAACCTTGACATGCACCTACCGCTGAATAGTTACTAAAAAACATTGATTATCAATCATGCGTAAAATTGCGACATATCTGTCGGCAATCGTGCTGCTGACGGCCTGCATAACGAATAACCGGCAGAATAACAGAATTTTATACGTTTCGATACAACCGCTGCAAAGCCTTGTGGACAGCATTGTCGGCGGAGATTTCGAAGTCGAAGTACTCGTGCCCGCCGGAGCCAGTCCCGAAACGTTCGAACCTACGCCCAGACAATTTGTGGAGCTAAACGAAGCGCAACTTATTTTCAATGTGGGACTTATCGACTTCGAAACCTCGCTGTTGGGCAAAGTCGAACAACAGGAGAAAGTCATCGACCTGAGCCACGGAATCGACCTGATCGAAGGCTCTTGTTCGCACAGCAGTCACGGACACAATCATACGCACGGTGTCGATCCCCATGTCTGGACCTCCCCGAAGGCGTTGCAGAAGATGGCGACAAACGCTTTCGAAGCCATTCGCAAAGCCTATCCCGATTCGGTGAAATACGAAACCAATTATAACAGGTTGCAGAAGGAGTTACAAGCATTGGACGCTCGCACGGCGGAGAAAATCGCACGGAGCGGCATCGAATATTTCATCGTCTACCACCCCGCCCTCACCTATTATGCCCGCGACTACGGGCTGCGGCAGGTCGCCATCGAAACAGACGGTAAGGAGCCCTCGGCCAAGCAGTTGACGGCAATCATCCGGCAAGCCCGGGAGGATGGAGTACGCCGGATATTCTACCAAAAGCAATTCCCGGCATCGACCGTGGAGGTCATAGCCCGAGACATCGACGCCGAATACGTGGCGATTGATCCGCTGGACCGGGACGCCATAGCGAACATCGACACGATAACCGACTTAATCACCGCAAAATGAATCTGGTAACGATGCGCGACGTAAGCGTCGCATACGACGGATACGAAGCCATTCAACATGTCGATCTGGAAATCGGCGACGACGATTTCCTGGGTGTCATAGGTCCCAACGGCGGCGGAAAGACGACACTCGTGAAAGCCATACTCGGAACCGTGCCCCATACGGGCGAAATATGTTTGGCGCCGGAGTTGTTCCGGGGCAAGGAGCGGCTGATCGGCTATATGCCGCAGTTGTCGGATTTCGACCGGGAGTTTCCGATCTCGGTGCTCGAAGTCGTGCTGTCGGGATTGCAGGGCCGCCGCGGGTTCCGCTCCCCCTACACCCGGGAGGACCGCGAAAAGGCGATGGCGCTGCTGGCCTCGTCGGGGATTGCCGAAACGGCCCGCCAGCCGATCGGAGAGGTGTCGGGCGGCCAGATGCAGCGGGCGCTGCTGGCCCGGGCCGTGATCTCGGACCCGAAGCTGCTGATTCTGGACGAACCCGCGAATTTCGTGGACAACAAGTTCGAGAAAGAGCTTTACCGTACGCTGCATGAGCTGAATACGCGCATGGCAATCGTCATGGTGTCGCACGACATCGGCACGATCACGAGTGTCGTGAAAGAGATCGTCTGTGTCAACCGCCGCGTGCACCGTCACCGTTCGAACGTGCTGACCGAAGAGCAGCTGCGCAACTACGACTGCCCTATTCAGCTCGTTTCGCACGGCCACATTCCCCACACCGTGCTGGAGCACCACCCGGGGGACGGATGCTGCGACCACGATTCTGTCCGATAACGACCACCGCGACAATGGTCATACAGCCGGGCGCATTAGGGCGGAGAATGCCTCCCTGCGGCGTTATTCGTTTATATCTTTCACGCAGCGCACGCCGCCATAATTGCCTGTGCCGGACAACAAATACAGTACGCCGTTATTCTGGCTAACGGAAAATCCGGGGCGGCCCGAGTCGAACTGGAAGCGGGTGCGCGAAAAATGGTTGTTGAGTGTCCAGTTTCCGTCATTGCCGATTCGGGAGTGCATCAGCGCCAGTTCCCGCTGGTTGGGGATACGGTATCCTGCCGGACACGGGGAGTTGCCTGCGCTTGCCGCGCTCCTCAGCGACTCCCAATTATATCCATGGCCTCCGGATGGCGTGTTTAGAACTTCGAATATCCTCCAAGGTTTGTTGGCCGCCTCGCGTTCGTGGTGCTCGGGCAGTTCGGCGGTCTGGAAATAGCCGCGGATGGATTGCTGATCGATTCGGGCAAGCGAGATCCTGCGGGTCATCGCATCGTAGGTGGCCATATCGTCGGGCTTGACGGTTCCGGCGGCCGTGCGTGGAATTCCCAGATTACGGACACAACGATAATAAACAGGAGTAGAAATCGAACTGGAATAATTTTGGGAAAGTTTTCCGGTCGAGGAGCCTTCGGATGACCATAGGATTATGGGGTTGTCATAGCCAAGGTACTTCTCGTGAACCGTACTGCTGGCGAAATACTGCTCCTGCCCCTCTGTCCAGGTCGTTTTCCTGTAAAGCCTGGCTCGCTGGTCGAAGGACCATTCGCCGATCCATAGATCCGTCAACTGGTTGATGGCCGCCAGATACCATTGCACCTCGTTCTCGTCGATCGTGCCGTCGCCGTCGTTGTCGCGGTTCATCCGCAGACATTTGTATTTGGCAGCCTCGTAATCGGACTTCAGGGTCCAGGTCGACGTCGTGACGTAATCGCTCCAGCGTTTGGTCGTACTGCCGCCCAGCCACATCCGGAGCGTATTCGCACGTCCGTTGTTCGAGTCGTTGTATGTCGGGTTGGAAACGTCGTTCGTGTTTTTTTCGAATGCGACCGGCGTTTCTTCCTGGATCATCTCCGTGCCCCAGGCCGTGAAATTCTCTTCGTCCATGATGTTATACATGGTCTGGATTGAGGACTGGCGGATCGAATAGATGGCGTTGGTCTTCGTGCTCTGGCGATCGGGGCTGTACGCCAGATTCGAAAGGATGTTCATGACCCGCGCCTGCTGGTTGACGAATTTCTTCCACAAGCCGTTCACGGCCGTTTCCGAAGGATCGGTCGGGCTCGTCTCGTAATAGTATTCGTCGACGAATGCCGTGAAGCGCATGTAGTCGCTACTGTCGAACAGGTGGTCGGAGCCCCCGCTTCCGCTGGTACGGTAACGCTCCTTGCAGGCCTGAAGGATATTCACCAGCTGGTCGACATACAGCAGTTTGTCCGTCCCGTTCGCCACGTCAGTCATATAGGTGTCCAGCGAGACCGTCCCCGTGTAGACCGCATCGTTGCCCGGATAGGCGCGGAAATCGGTGCTACTGTAGAAGTTGCTGCTGTTCTTGCTGTTGATCCGGAACTTTATCCACTTGTAGTCGGCCGGATGTTCGCCGGCGGCGCCCCGCGAGAAGGGGGTGTTGACGTCCCAGGTCATGGTCTCGTCCACGTTGCTCTGGTGGAAACTCAGGGTGAACACCTCGTTGTACGCGTCCAGCTCCTTGATCTGCAGCGCCATCACGACATCGCCCTCGGCGCCGGGACGCCGCTCGTCCTCCTCGGTCTTCTTGCTCGAATCGACCTCGATGATGATTTTGTCCACCGACACGATTTTCACGTTATAGGTATAGTAGGTGTTGCGGAGCAAGTTGTAGTCGTCGACGCCTTCCACGCCTCCGAGATGGATCGTATAGACCACATCGGTCGATATTTCCACGCCCGACGACGCGTCCTTGTAGCGTATGTCACCCCGCAACTGGACGCAGGTTCCGGTCTTCGGCGCATAGGTATAGTCGCCGTTGGCGACCTCGATTCCCGCGCCGGTCGGGGTCTTGTCTTGTTTCTCGCGCAGCGCATACTGCTCCTCATAGGTGCCCGCCGTGACGGGAATCTCGGCCCGGGGCGTCAGGACGCTCTCCAGCGAATAGAAGGCGAAGGTCTTGCCGTCCTCCTCGAAATGAGCCCACTCCGTATCGAAGCACTCCGCGGGGTCGGTGCACAGGTCGGTGCGCGAAGCCATCATCCCCGCCTTGCGTGGAACCGACACGACGCGCCAGTCGTCGGAAGTGAAGGTGACGCCCGAAGCCTCGGTGACGCGGAAGCGGATTTTGGAGTCGACGCGTGTCAGCGGCACGGTAGCCGAGACGGGACTGCCGGCCGTGACGGTGACATTCTCGGCGACGCCCGTCATCAGGAAGTTGGTGCCCCGTTCGATGAACTTGCCCCGGAGGTTCACCACGCACGAATCCAACGCCGCACGCGAGGCGATGCCGTCGAGCATCTCGCGGGTAATGTCGACGACCGTATTGTCCGTATTGGCAATGGCGGCCACGCTTTTCCCCGTGCCGCACGTCAGGCCGCCGATGGTTCCGGTCCAGCTCGATGCGCTCAGGCTGGAGATATAGTTGCGGCAATCGACCGACCCGTCCGGGTTGAATATGAAGATGTAGAGGTTGTTGATCCGCTGTTCGTCGGCATCGGCCGACACGGCGCGGGTCTTCACGTCGTTCTGCGAAGAGGCGACGCTCAGCGTCAGCGAGGCAAACTCGCCATGCGTTCCGGGCAATTCATCCTTCGAGCACGCCGCGACGGCCAGACACATCCAGGCTATATGGAATAATCGTTTCATAATCGTCAATCGAAATCGGGGACATCAATGGTTTCCTGGTTCCAGTCCTGCACCACACAGGTCAGCGCCATCTCGCCGAACGGGGTGAACTTCAGTCTGAAAACATATCGCTTGCTGGCTTCGATGCTGCCGGAGACGACGAAATCGCCGATATTCCGAACTATTGCAGATTCCCGCGTCACGCCGTTCGACGTGTAGCGGACCGTGACGGTGAGCAGGTCGTCGTCATCGATCTGTTGCGGCCAAAGCATCGCGCAGCCCGTTGCGGAGGAGACCGGCTGGTAGACGGGATAGACGGCAACCAGCGAATTGCCCTGCAACGTGCCGTCCGCCTCCTGTCTCTTATACACATCTGACGCTGCCGACGAACTCTAGG
>ENA-OYVP01000946-OYVP01000946.1-human-gut-metagenome-genome-assembly--contig:-NODE-946-length-16432-cov-5.107895_pt1 | contig 16432 bp, 5 predicted proteins | sample MGYA00244160_ERZ653377 | MGnify/ENA primary metagenome ERZ653377 (study PRJEB26926, sample SAMN06165160) | human gut metagenome | biome: ENVO:00009003; feature: ENVO:2100002; material: ENVO:00002003...
GCCCAACCTCGGGCGCATGCGCGCGAGTCCTTGTTGCTTCTGACATGCCTGCCACTTCTTAGCCTTAACCGTTAATCTGCTTTCTTACGTGCTTGTTAGATAGTAGCATTTTGCTGTTCCCGCGTAACAGTTAATTGAAAATCGTAACGGCGGCATCTGGGTATTTGCCATTCATTTGCAACAGTTCTTTAGGCTTTATTTACGCAGCTAGTTGGCTCGCGGCTCATTGACGGTGTTTTACCAACCAGATGGGTATCTTTTTGTTTGGCTGGTATGGTTTGTGCAATTATTAACCCCTCGTCAGTCCGCACCTAACATGTCAGCTTTCCACTTACTTTCCAGCTTTCCACTTAACTTTCCAGCTTTCCACCTTAAGTGGTAAGTTAAGTGGAAAGCTGGACAGAAGTTGGGAGACCGAAGCATGGGCGACGGACAGCCCTACTTCGCGAGTCGATACCGTTGTCGCGGGCTGCGCGGAGGCTCCATCGCCTCAATCTTGCCCGCACCAATCAAGCCTTTTATGTGGTTGGAAACGGCGCTCCTGCTCAAACCCGAAGCGTCGGTGAGCTCCTTGGTCGAGGCCGAAGAATGTGTTGCCAGGTAATCCAAGATTGCCTCGTCCACATGCCCCACAGACGTCACCTGTTCCGCCCGCATTATCTTTCGCTTATCGAACGTCAACGAAAAAGAAACTGTCGAGTTCTTTGGTTCGGGCGGCAACATGTTTGCCCGCTCGAGCTGCTCACCTATCTCCTGATAACCAGTGCCGCGATTTTCGACCACGTAGCCACCGTCTGGGTACGGCGTGGTCTCGAGGATATTTGAAAGGAACTGGTTTCTGGATGACGAAACCCCAGAAACTCCCAGCGAATCGATCGTTACGTCGCCGTACAGCCCGCCGGGATTGAGAATCTCGACGCGGTCGATATACAGGTTGACCTGCACTTGTGAGCCGCGCGCGGCGGAAGAGTAGTCGCGGTGCATGAGCGCGTTCGCCACCGCCTCGCGCAGCGCCACGGGCGGATAATCGGGCACATCTTTCCGGAACGCGCCCTCGATAACCGCTGCGTTTCGGGTGTTTCTCGCAACGGCGGCAAGCATGTCCTCAATCATGAAAGGGATCGGACCCAAAATGGTCTGAGAATCCACAAAACGCTTGTTATCACTTACTCGCTGCGTTTTTGTGGTCCCGGGGTACGCCGTAAAGGTCACATTGAGACGTGGGAAGAACTTTTGCGGAAACCGTCCCATCGCGACAATTGCAGCAAGCGTCGGCACGATTGCGTCGTCCACCCTTTTGGTCACATGCAGGTCAAGGAGAATCTCATCGTCGCTTCTGGTGCCCAAAAGCCTAGGGTGTAGCTCGCGCTGGCGTTTTATAAACCCTTGCAAAAGATCGGCGTCAAGGTCATCGAGCGTGGCACCTTCGACCGGCTCGTCGTCGTATGTAGGCTGAACATGCTCCTCCATAAAGCGATCGATTTCGTAGGGAGTCATGCGCCGGTCGCCGTCGCCCGTACGGATAAAGGACGAATCGTACATTCCGCGTGCCGCAATATAGCAGGGTTTATCGCGTGGATGCATTTCTTTGATGCGCGCGCAAAGCACCAGCTTACCCTCGAAGGGGAGCACTTGGATATCCGGCCTCACAACGGGCGTCAGCTTTTCACATGCAGAAGAGAGGGCGTCTTGCATCTTGCGGGCATCAAAACCCTCGACGGGCATAAACCCGTTCTTTTCGGAAATGCCGAGGATGATAAAGCCGCCCTGCGCGTTGGAAAATGCCGAAAGCGTCTCGACGATGCTTTTGGGGAGCGCGCCCTTGGCTTCTTTTACTTCGTACTGCTGGGTGTCGTTTCCTATTGCCCGCAGATGATGGATAACCTGCGCCAACCACTCCTCATTCATGCCGAACCTCCCAACTTTCCAACTTTCCACCTAACTTACCAGCTTTCCACCTAACTTACCAGCTTTCCACCTTGAGTGGTAAGTTAAGCGGAAAGCTGGAAAGTTGGTGGAGAGCTGGGGCAGCAGTAGGCCAAGCGAACAAGAAAAAGGGCGGCAACCGGGTGGTTGCCGCCCCTCGCGTAGCTAGTTGGTTTTCGTCTCGTGCCGAATGCCCTCGGTGTTGATGCGCGCTAGCGTGTACGTCACGTAGTCGGAGTGCGAATAGCCATCAAGGTTGCTAACGTTGACCGGTGTGTCGTCGACAACGTTGCCGGTCATAATATTGGCCGTAAGCACCAAGCGGTAGTTTGCGTAAGTTTGGTTCTCACCCTCAACATTCGTATTCACTTTAACGCGGAAGGCATGCTTAAAGGCAAGGCTGTTGCCGTCGCGCGTGAGGAACGCGCCGTTGGTCTTGGTGTCGGTGAACACATAGCTGTTGCCGTCGGCGGATGCCGCACCCGTGCCTAGGTAATCGCTGCCGAGCACCGTAATGTAGTTCGAGATATCGCCGACCGGAGCATAGCCGCCATTATCTTGCCGCTGCTCCAGGCTCAGCGTGTAGGTCACCGTGCTTGCGGCGTCGATCTTAGCCTCGGCGCCCGTGAGCTTGCTCAGGTCGTAGGTACCCACCAGAGCGATCTCGCCGTCAGCGGACTTGAGGTCATCGATGTTGATGCCCAACTGGGATTTCTTAGACGCCTCGAGCGCGATGGTCGATGAGCCCACATCCATACGGTAGTAGCCGGCGCCGCCATCGTTGTATGCCGAGTTGCTACTGGTGCTGAGCGTGTCGGCATGCGTGGAAAGGTACGCGCGGTAGTTGGGTTTGGTGTAGCGGTCGGTGCCGCTGTTCTGCGAGGCCACGATACCCGCCTGGCAGGCAGGCTCCGTCATGGTGAGCGCGGCCCTCATGGTAACGGTGAAGGCGTTGACATGGTTCTTGGCGATCTCGCGCAGGCCCGACATGTCGATGGGATTACCCTCAGCATCGGCAAGCACCAGTGACATGTCGCCACCGTTCGCAGTCCAACTAAGGCCCGACACCACTGGGGTCTCCTTCGTGCCGGCCAGATTCCAACCCGACCCGCCCCAGGTGTAGTAGTTATCACCCACCTTAACGTAGAACTCATACGTGCCCTGCGTGCCCGTGGGGTATCCTACCGAGCCCGCGATGACGCCATCGTGATAGGTGACAAGCGACGAATCGAGCTGATAATACAGCGCGTCAGAGCTCGTGTATTGCTGGCTCGAGTCAAACGTCACGGTGTCGCTCACGTTCATGGAAAGCGAATAGGTGGCTTCCTTGAGCTCCATCCGGTTGATGCTGTCCCTGTTGTCGACGAGGTTACGCTTGTTGTCAACGAGGCTGTGCGTGTAGTTTGATGCCACGCTATAGGTCGAGGGCGTATTCTGGTGCCCATCCTCGGCAGCCTTGCCGTCGGCTGCTTTCTTGCCTCGCAGCAGGTAGTTGATGTGCTCGTTGAGGCTCGTGTCCACCGTGGTGGCGGTGTAGCCGTTGACGCCCACGGACCCCGCCGGCGTGCGCACCACCAAGTAGAAGTTTTCGCTCTTGGGCTCTTCCTTATCAACGGAGAGGGTATAGAACGTGCCCGTCGCGTCGGAAGAAGTGCGCGCGCGGTAGTACGCGCCATCGACCTTGGCGCCAGCCATCTTCGCGAGTTCGGCCTGGCTCTTGTCCTTGACCTCGTCATCGGCGAGCTTGACCCAAGCGCCGTCCTTGTCCTCCTTGGCCTCATCGGCCTTCACGCCCACGATTTCGCTCAGCCACGGTTCGGTGTAGTAAGCCTTGTTGCCAGCGTCCACAAACTCGGTGAGCCTGACTGACGTCGCGCCGCCCGTGCCCACCGTGTAGTGATATTCGCGGCTGTTGTTGGCCGTGTCCACGAGTGTGAGCTGTGTACCCTCGGGCAGCGTGGCACCGAAGGTAATGCTCTTGTTGAGCGGACCCATAGAGCCGCCGGCTTCGAGCAGCGTGTTCCAGCCGTAATCGACCGGCTTGCCCCGAGCGCTGCCATAGGTCCAGGTAAGGTAGCCGGTCATGGTGTCGCCGCTGCTCACAAGTACGTGCTTGTCGTATTTTGTCGCATAGTCGGCAGCCTTGAAGTTCGCACCTTCGGAGTAGGTGGCGGTAAAGTCGATCTCGAGCATGCGCTTGACGATGATGGGTACCTGTACACGGTAGCTCTGGCCGGCCTCGCTAAAGGTGACCGTAAGCAGCGTGAAGCGCCCCTGCTCATTGTCCCAGTCGGTGCTCGCGCGGAATGCCATAGAGCTCGTGCCATTGTTGAGCACCTTGAGCGTGGGCGCTTGCGAGGCGGCTACGTCCTTGACGAAGGTGCCGTTATCGGCGAGCGAGAAGACCTCGGCGGTGGCGGTCACATGCGCGGTGCTGCCGTTGAGGCGGCGGGCATCGGAGAAGCCGCCATTGGTCACGATGTTCAGGTAGCTCTCCACCGTCGTGGTATCGTTGCCCGGAATCACGAGCACGGGGAAGTCAGTTTTGGCCTTCTTGTCCGAAGTAATGTTGTTAGCGTTATAGGTGCTACGCGAGCTGTCCGCGCTATAGGTGCTCGTGTTTTGGTATGCGCCGGCATCATTGATGCCGGCGATGTTGGTGTAGGTGTAGCGGCCGGGAACGCGGGCACCCGCTTGGCTTTGGATGGTCGTCGCGGTGTCAATGGCGGCGCCGTCGCCAAACAGGTAGCGGTCGGTGGTGTCGCCGTCGGAGGCACGCACCGCCAGCGTGCTCACGGGCCTCGTGGTCACGTACGGACTCGTTGCCGTGGTAGCAGTATCGCCTGCGCCGTAAAGCGTTTTGTTCTCGTTGGGCGCGGCAGCCGTGCCGTTGTAGTCGCCGAAGGCAATATAAGTTTTCTCGTTAACAGCAGCCGTATTCGTATTGGTCGTGTAAACCATCGGCGGCAGGTCGCTCGTGGTCTTGCCACTACCGGGCTTTACTTCCACGCCCGCTGCGGAAAGGCTGTACTTACCATCCCCCGTGTCAACCTCGCCCAAGAGTACGCCCTGGGTTTTGCCCGCATTGTAGCTATTGCTGTCCATGAGCACGTTTAACAGATGGAACTGGCCGCGCCCGTCGCCCATAATGCCGCCGTTGGACCTTTCGCTAAACGTGGTGTTGGATACCTTTGTGTTGGTAACGTCGATGACGACGGGTCCGCTGTTACTCGCGTTATTCGCGCCCAGCAGACCGCCGCTCCAGTTACCCTTAATCGTAGCGTTCTCGATCGCGATGTTGTTGCAGGCTATATTCACATTGCTGAAGAAGTAGCCGATAAGCCCGCCCGAGCATTTGCCGGTGCCGGCGATGCTGACATTCTTGACACTGCAGTCGTCGAACCAGTACTTGTTGGGGCTACCGCTACTCGTAACCTCACCAATCAGGCCGCCCGCATTGTAGATGCTATTGTTCGTTCCGGCCTTATCGCCGATGACGGCGTTCTCGGTGCCGTTTCCGCCATCAATGCGCACGTTGCTCATAGAAATAACGCCGCCACGGGCGCGTCCGACCACGCCGCCGGCGCCCATATGGTCATCGGAGTTCGACCCGGTGGCTAGCACGTTTACCCCAGAGATGACTGCCGTGCACGACGACTGGGCCGCTGTAGTGGTGCCGATGTTGGTGTTGACCGAGATATCGCTTCTTTCGACATAGCCGAGCACGCCGCCCACGTAGGGCACTGTCCCTGTGGCAGTTATGGTCGAGTTTTTGCCAACGGTCCTTTCGCTCACCCCTGTGCCTGCGGTTGTCCACACACCGCACGCCGAGGCGACCGCACCCACATAGCCACCGACATTCTTCTCGCCCGTGACGTTAAGGCCAGTGTATGAGCAGTCATAGAGATACGCGGGGCCCCACCCGTCCCCGAACTCGACCATATAGGTTCTGTCTTCGCTCGTAGTTCGTCTGGCGCGGCCCGAGCTGCCAAGAAGCCCTCCTACGCTCTTTGCGCCCGACACGGTGCAGTTCTTCATCTGCACGTTGCGGTAGATGCCGCACGTGCCGTCGTCGTAGTTGGCCGTTGCACCCGCCAAAAGGCCGGCACCGGTAAGGTCGTTCGGCGCCTCTCCTGGTTTGGCTTCGCCGTTGGTGTCGATATAGGTGAGCGCTACGTTGCAGTTGCTAAAGGTGAGGTCTTTGACCTGCGCGCCGTCGTTCGCGGTGACGCTCTGCCCCACATTGGTGGAGGTGAACATCACGGTGCTGAATAGACCACCCACGCCCGAGACCTTATAGTCGTCGTCGGCGTATTCGACGACGCCGTAGGCGGTGCCTTCGGTACCCACCGTGATGGTGGCGCCGTTACCGTCGATCGTGGCTACGTGCGGCGTAATACGGTCTCGGTCGGTGCCCGGCTGGTTCGAATTGCAGGCATTGGAATAGTAGCGGCCGTTTAGGCCCACGTACCCCGTGCCGTAGTCGGTCATATCGTAGGTGTCGCCCTGCTTGAACTCCAAGCTCATGCCGATCGATTTCGACGCGCACACATAGCCCGTTTGGTAGTCGGCAGCGTAGGACGCCACCAGGTAGGGCGAATTTACATCGTCATCATGGTCGAGCGGGCCGTGCCACCCCTGCTTGCCGGGGGCCTTCTGGTCGTCGTTTTTGGCGATTTCGAAATCGCCGGCAGCACTCTCAGGCTTGCCCACATTTGCGTAGTTAGCATTCCGTACCTTGCCATATTCCTTGTTGCCAAACAGGTAGCCGCATATCGCCGGGTCTTGCGAATCGCTGCCCCAGTAAGCCTTGGAACCGCGGAACACGCCATTATTGGAGTAGTTGGTATGTGCCGCGCCAGCACCCGCACCCGAGCTGATGATGGCCGAGAGCACCAAAAGGCCCTGGGCGTTTTTCACCATGGTCACAGGAGCCTCGGCGTTAGTGCCGAGGTACTTGTTGTCGGTGCCCGTGGTGGTGACACAGGGGGTTCCTTTTTTTGTGAGCTCGTTAATCTGGTAGTTAGCGTTACCGTTTTCAACCTTACAGCCCTCGCTAAAGGCATAGCCATCAATCACGCGACCGACGTAGGGATTGTTGTAGAGATCAAAGTTGCCCTTTCCCAGACCACGAGATTTGTCACCAGTTCCAGCACGCCAGGAAGATTTTCCGCTTTTGTCCATATTGCGGAAAATCACGCCGCCACCCGCAATGGCACCGACGTAGCCACCAATGGGAACAAGATGCGGCTTGTCGCCACCGCCCGTGACGGTAAATCCCGTTGTAGGGTTTTCGGCCGTCGTCCCATTAACGACCACGCCATCGATAATGTTATCGCCACCAAGGATGCAGCCGACAACGCCACCGAAAAACGCCGTCGGAACGCCGTCGGCATCCTTGGCAGAATAAGTAATAGTCGCCGACGCGTTCACATAGCGAATATTCAGATCGCGCACCACGCTGCCGTAACTATAGGGAATAAGGCCGCGAAGCGAACCCTCGTTATTCTCTATCTTGATGGTTGCGTTTTTATTATCACTGCCAAAGTTGCCAACGATGACGCCCCTAAACGGGTTGGCCCTATTTCCAAAACCGCCAAACGATGCGCCGTCGAGAGTAATCGTATTGCCCTCAGTAGGCTCGATGCTGTAATACGCGCTCTGCATATAGCGGTGCATGGTTTCGTCGCTCAGCGTCTGCGGGGAATTGGTCGACGCGTCTCCGGTCTTCTTCTCCCATTTATTATCGGTACCGTTCGCCTGCTTGTAGACGTACGTAACCTCATTGTCGGTCGAGTGATCGCTGCTGCGGCGAGTGCAGAGCCTACCCTGGTCGGCGACAATGGTGACCTCCCAGCCGTCAAGCGCCGTCATGTTATTAATGTAGTTGGCAATGGCATTCATCTCCGCCGCGTTTGTGACGGAATAAGGATCGCCGTAGGTACCACATCCCATTACCAGCTTTGGAATGCGCTGGTTGACTTTAATTTCGTGATACTGGACGCCATCCTCGGCGGCTTTTCCCTTGTAAACATAAGGAAGGTAGTCACCGAACCAAGGCCTGACGTCACCGTCCTTCTTACCATCAACCGTCACATAGCCGCTCACGGCACCATACGTCGCTTCGTCGTAATACCAAAGCTGCTTGCCCGGGTACTCCGTACTCCCATCAATCTCAGATCCGTATGTCACCTTGCCTGCATCGGCATCGGCCTTAGTAAAGGTGTAGTCCGCAGAACCCGTGCTCGTGCTTCCGTAGCCAAAACTCTCCAGCAGGCTCGCATGGGTGAAGATCGTATTGTTCTTTTGGCTGGGCAAGCTGATTTGCTCAAACTTCGCCGTCACCTGATCGGAATTGTTTCCCACGCCGAGCCTGCCGAAGAGCGAGGTTGCCGCCGTGGCCCCTTTCGCGTAACTAAGGGTTGAAATATTCTTAGCGCTCAGGTTCACGCATGTCTGCATCTCGTTGATAAGCAGAGGGGCGTAACTGGTATAGCCGTTCACACCGTCGACCTTCAAGCCGTCAAGTGTCAGACCATCTATCTCGAGCTGTGCCACATTAGTCTCATTGATGGGCCCATAGATACAGCAGCACACAAGTGCACCGGACGAACTTCCCGCATCGTTCACAACGGAGCCCACGGTGCCTGCAAGCGTGACATTTTTAACCTTGAGGCTGCCCGTATGGGTTCCGATGAGAGCGCAGTGCATATTTTCGTGCTGCGTGGCTTCGCTATTCTTTTTGTTACCTTCTTGCTCATCTTTAATGTCGGAATAATGGAACGTAATCGTTGCATTATTCACAGTAACCGTTGAGCCCTTCGCGGGGTCAGTAGGATAGAAACTGTATCCATCTAAATTGATTTCCACGCCCGCGCTGTCGCTCGTGCCAATATTGTTTCCTTGGAAAATAGCCTGATTTCCCGGAATGATATAGCCCTGAATCGCGCTAGGAGCATACAGGTACGCACACCAAAGTAATAAGTACTCTGCGGAGTTCATCCAATTGTCTTTGCTAGCGTTTTCCGGCTTGTTGCCTACCGCCGTATACGCTTTGTCAAGATTGTAGTAGTAGCGAACAGAACCATTTGTTTGCGGAAAGCTATCAGAAGGATTAGCGGGGGCGATGCGATTTCGATAACTATTATCTCTAGCAGGATCTCCGCTCATGTCCAGCTTTTGGTCCTCGGTATGAAGCGAGACAACCGCATTGCAGCCGTTATCAATCAGATTACTTTCGGGCTTCACGCCATTTGCAAGCCATTCGTCGTATGTCTTTACCTTTGGGGCGGTTATAGACACGCCATTCACAGCATAAGCGGTACCCCACCAAGCCCTGTCCTCCAGATATAGACCGTTATAGTTGGTCTCGGCACCAAAGCTATTTGAATCGGATGTACTGCCGCGAGCAATAAGAACGCCAAGCGTGGTTGCGCTATTAGCGGTAAAGGAAGCGTTGGCCAAATTGATAGCATAATTATTGATGATCCAGTGGCCACTGGCGGCGTATACGAGGCCGCCGACCTCGGTAGAGTTTTCTGCAGTCACGGTCGTGTTGTTGGTAGTTTTGAGGGCGTAGGTGCTGCCGCTGGTATTCGCAGTAGTATCGCCAATGGTGACGATGGCGTTGCCCCAGCTGTAGCCCAGAAGACCACCGGCGCCGTTGAACTTGTCGCCGTTCTTGCCCACGGTCATAGCGAATTCACTAAAGCTAAGACCGGTAATGGTAACGTTCTTCTCGTTCGATCCCTGAGCAATGCAGCCGATAAAGCCACCGACCTGGGCAATCTTGCCGCTGGTGCAATTGCCGGTTTCGATTGATCCGGCGACTTCGAGGCCCGCAACATTGAATGACGAGCCATAATCGCCCACATAACCAATGGCGCCGCCAATGCGACTATTGCCGTTAAGCGTTTTAGTTGCAGCGATGGTCGCTTGAGCCCTGCTGTTATCCTTAAACGCAACCGTAGAAGCCGCCGACACGCTGCCCGCAATACCACCAATGTTCACTTCGTTGCCGAACGTATCATCACACGCGATATTCGTTTTGCACGTTACGCCAGACAATGGCAGGTTGCCGACGATGGTACCTGCAAGCGACCCGGCATCGATAGCCGAACCGTTATCGAACTTCATGGAACCAGCGATTGTGACGTTGGAGATGGTTGCGCCGTTGACGGCCGCGAACAAGCCCAAGCGGCCGTGGCGGTAGATTTTGCCGTTGCCGTTGCTCGTGTCATTGCCGTCGAGCACAGCTTCACCACGCTTGCCGTACGGCTCGCCGACGGCAAGGTTGATTGTGCCGTTGCCATTTGTGCCGCCGCCGTTCAACGTTCCCGAGAAAACTTGCGAGCCGTCTGCACGATTCTGCGTGAAACCCGTCAGGCCCGTGCCCTTGAGATCAATAGTGCCGTTCACCGTAATGGTCGAGGACTGCAAGATGTTCGGGTTGTTTTCGGAAACGCCCTCGACCATGGAGTAGTAGCCGTTGGTTTGCCAGGTGATTGCAAGTTTGGCGAAATCCTCAACAGAGGTTAGGGTGTAGGCACCGTTAGCTGCCGTCAGCGAATCCGGCAAGGTCAACTTATGAGTGTCCACATCAAGCTTAATGAAGTCGCCGCCCAGACGAATAACTTCGCCGTAGGTCGCGATGTCGTCCGTCTTCGAGGCAGTATTGCTACGTTTGAAGGTCCAGCCCGCTGCACCCTTGTCAGCGTCAGAGCCATCGCCGACAGCAAAAATCAGCGCGTTGTGGTTCTCGTATACGAGCTGGCCCGTCGTGCTGTTTTCGGCAAAACTTGCGCCCGACAGATCCGTGATGCCGCTGAATTTGATTACAGCATTCCACGCGGAGCCTGCAATTCCCGCGGCACGGTTGCTTTGCGCCTTACCGATAGGATTGTCGCTTGTAAGTTTGAAATCTCGCACGTCAAGGACATTGCGCGCGTCGACAACGCCCACGGCACCACCGAACTTTCCGGCGTCCGTTCGCGCCGAAGCATCTCCCTTGCACGCAACCGTCACGCCGTCGAGCACAACGGCGACAGGCTGCGAATTGGAGTCCGCGCTATCGCCAACATAGCCAACAACACCGCCCGTATCGGACAGCTTGCCCGCAAGTTCAAACTCAATTGAGCACGTTTTCTTATCCGCATCCTTTTGGACCACAAAGGCGCGCAGCGACTCATCGACGCCTTTTGCCGTCGCAAACACCTTGCCGACAAGGCCGCCGTAGCTGCCGTTGAAGCTAACTCCTTCCGGTAAGGTGAACTTGCTCTTATACGTTCCGCCTTGCACCACGATGTCGCCATTAGAAATATCGGCCACACCAAAAAGGGCGCCGGCGCGTTGCGATGCACCAAGCGTCACAAGCTTGCCCAGGTCGAACATATTGGGCTTAACGATAAATCCTTGCGCAAAGCTCACGTCGCCGATGACGCCACCGGAGCAAGCGCTGTCTTTATCGCCGACGTTGCACGCCGGCTTAACCGTTACGCCATCAGCGATGTTGAGCGTGAGGTTGGTGGCCTTACCGATAAGACCGCCCGCCGCGTTTTTACCTGCGACGCTCAGCGCCGAGACATCGATGCCAGTTGGTAGGGCGACGGTGGCACCCTCCCGCGCCTCGCCGATAAGGCCTCCTGCGTTGGCGCCATCGGCTGTCGCGTTGATAGTGGGGGTACCGTCGAGTTTGTCCGGCAGGGCGAGGCCCGCAAGCGTAAGCGATGCTCCTTCGGCAAGGGTGTTCACAAGCAAGCCCATGTTGCCTGCGCTCGATTGCATATCGACCGCCAGGGGGCTGTTCGCGCTTGTCGTGTAGGTGGCATTAAGTGTAAGCGCGCCCGTGACCTCGCCCACAAGCGGCGAGGTGAGCTTGCAGATGTCCTTTTCGGTATCGCTTTTGGGCGTGCCCACGGTAACGGTGGCAGCAAGCGTCTTGTCCGCGCCCGCGACCTTTGCGGCCACTATGGGCTGGGCATCGGTGCCCTTCCAAGTGAGCTTTACGCTGCTGTTATCGTCACTAAGCTCGATGTTGTTGAAGAGCGTCTTGTTGACGGTCAGGGTCCTGTCGCCGAGGTTGAGCGCGCCTTTGAAAGGGTAGGCATCGCTGCCGAAGCCCTGGAACGTGAGGCTACCCAGGCCGTCCACGATCTCCGCGCCGCACACGTCGAAGTCGATGCCGGTCGAGCCACCTTTGGAGATGTTCGCGTTCTGGTAGATGGCGGGATCGGTGTTGGAGATGGCGATAAGGTCGGCGTTGGACTCAAAGGTAATGGCCGTGACGGCGCCCAAGTCGTCAGTGATGACATTGCCGTCACCCAACGCGTGCCTGAGATCCTCGACAGTAGCGATGGTGGGGGCGGTGTTTGCCTGATCAGCAGCATCCGCGTCCGCGTCATCCGCTTGTTCTCCGTCAGCAGCACCCTCATCGGCAGCCGCATCGTCTTGGGACGCGTCGCCCTCCGTTGGGGTATCGCCGTTAGTGGTTCCATCGGTCGTGGAGTCCTGTGATTCGCCAGCGTTGGTAGAACCGTCGCCGCCCTCGGTAGCGCCAGCGTCGGCGCCCGGAGTCGTTACGACATCATCAGATGTAGCCTGGTCAGCATCTTGCAGCGCGGTGGCCACAGCATCCTGTACGGAGCGCGCCGTGTTGCCCGCGGCGCGCGCGGCGGAGACGGATGCCTCCATGACGGCGTCGAGCTCTTGCGCGAACACCTCCGTGGAGGGCGCAAGCGCCTGGAAAATCATGATCGCAGTCAGGCATGCGGTTGTTATGCGCTTTGCCGTTCTCATCTGATCCTACCTCGTTCTATCTCATGCCCCGTGCGGGGTCTCAAAATCACAGATTGCGGTTGGCCTACGCAGCCCTGCACGTAACACCGATGTCATCCAAGCTGCCGGGCGCGGTATCCGTCGAACGGTAAAAGGTAATAATCTCCGACCCGGGATCCATGGTGAACGTAACCGACCTTCCATCAAAGGTCGCGTCGGAATGATTCGTCGCCAAAAATGGGTCAAGCTCAACCTTGTCGCCCCATGTAAGCTTGATTTTTGTTGGCGCGCCCGTAACGGTCGCGCGATAGTTGTAAGCGTCGAAAGCGTTGATATCCGAGTTCTTATCGACCCACTCGCCCGAAACGCCCGAAGCCGTTACCTCTGCACGCTCGGAAGGCGCAATCTTGGCGGCGAGCCATTTAAGGTTGGTGCCAGGGCTATTGGAGCCGACCTGGGCCTTAACGGTGAAGGATGCTTTGTTGAGGTCTGCCTTGGAAAACGTAACCTTATAGGTATACATGGTTGCCTTGTTGGCGGGGAAGGAAAGGCCGACCGTGCCGTTCGCCGTCAGCGCAGGCTCACCGCTTATGCTCCAAGCTTTCGTCGTACCCGTCGCCGTCACGCTCAGCGTCGCGTTAACGTCCTTGTCGTTGACCTTGTTCTTGTCGCCCAGCAGATGGTTGTAAATGCGAAAGGTAAAAGAGCAGTTTTCCCCACTCGTGTCGGCAATGACGCTTCGGACGGCAATCCCCTCGTCATTCAGCGTATCATTCGTGTAGCCCGTAAGCATGTCCGAGGCAAACAGCGCCTGTGACGTGCCCGAAACAGCAACCGACTTAAGAAAGTCACCCGCCAAAAAGGCCGTGTAGGTAAGGTAGGTTCCCGTCGCAATCGCGACGGCGCACAGCAGCACCGCAACTGCCCACAGGCGTTTGCGCACTTTGGAATTAGGGGCAGCAGACTCCGCCAAGGCAGACTTCGCCGCATGATCGTCAACCTGTGCAAAGTGCTTGCCGGCAGGCCTTGCGATTTCATTTTGTGCGTTCTTGTCTTTCCTCATCTGGCGCCCCTCCCTTCCTGCTATTAGTTGCCGCTCGTGCCGCGAGCGATTAGGTAGACCATGTCGGTCTCTTTGACGTTTGAGACTGTCTTTCCGTTTACGGTCACAACGCCCGGATTCCACGTGCACTCGATGATGAAGTTCGTGGCGGCGTTGGCCCTTTTGTTCTTATCGCTGTAACCGTCGAGCTGACTCTTTGTGAACTCGTGATACCGGTAGAGCGGGCGCGCGTTTTTCTGGACATTCACGTACGAGCCGTACGTCGGGTCGTTTGCCTCAAGCTCCTTAGCTAACGTACTTGTCCCGTCCGCGGAGTTGATAAAAGCGAACTTAATCGGGGTGCTGCTCTTCTTGCTCCATGAGTAGGTGCGGTTGAGCCCGTCGAGGCCGACCACATCTCCCTTCGTTGCCGGCGGTTCGTTGACCGTCACGTGGTACACATTGATTGTCAGCCCCGTGATATTCGTGGTATTTGCCACCTGCAGCTCAAACGCTTGACCGCCGGCAGCGGGATCGCCATTGTCGCTCCGCACACAAAACGCGCGACGAACGGTCACGGTGCCGTCGTCTTTCTTCTCATCGCCGCGCGACTCGTCATACGAAATCTCGATGGGCTCAATGCTTGTCTGGTTGGGACCCATGATCTTAAGCTGCGCGGGCGTTTGAATCTTACCCACCGTAGACAAACTTTTGCTGCTTACGAACCATGTCATGGTAAGGCCGATGATAAAAATGATGGCCGCGAGCAGCACCAAGACCGCGAGGGTCTGTGCGCGGTGGTTTTCTATCCAATTGCGGGCATCGCCGAGGCGCGTTTGCATGGTGCTCATGAGCTCACGCCCTCCTGAGCGCTAATTCTAAGTTGAATGTATTCGACCTTATTGCCGATCTGCTCGTCGGCATTGTTGTACAGCGCCGAGCAGATGGCGGCGTCGCTGAAGGACATGTCAGCCGAAACCGCAGGAGCGTTGGCAGCACTTGTGCCGTTTGCCGCGCCATAGAAGTAGTTCGCTTTATGCGCGTTCATATCTGCCTGCAGAGCGCCGTAGTCAGACTTTGCGTCGCCCGCCGCCGCAAACAGATTCTTGTAGTAATTCGTGTTGCCCGTAAGGACAAAGTTCTGGAAGTACTCCGGCCATACCCAGTACAGGCTCACCTCTTTTGACTCTGTGGTCTCGCTCGACCCCTTCTTGCAAAATTCGCTCTTGTCAATCCTGATCTTGCTATCGACTACGCGCCCCGAGTAGTACCCGTTCTGGCAGCTCGTAAAGAACAGCAAATGGCCCTTAGCCAAGCCAAGGAGCGTTTGCGCATCAGACGTCAGCGTTTTTCCGTCCTCAACAACGACATTGCCCGTGACTTTAAGCACGCGTGACAAGTTGATCGTGACCCCGTTCAGGTCATCCACCAGCGGCTTCACCGTAAACGTAATCTTGCCTCGGGCACCCGGATACAGAGAGCCGGCGGACTCGTTGTTGAGGTTGGATTCCAGCGTTACCGTCATGGCGTCCGTCGTATCGAGCCTCGTGATGTTTTGCTTTTCGGCGCCCGTGCGCTCGTAATATCCCGTGTGGGCGTCGGGCTCGCCTTCGCCGGTGGCGGTAAGGCTATAGCGCCCCGCCTTCGCCCCGATCGTGCCCCCCGTGGCGCTCACTCGGTTATTCGCAGCAAACCAGGCCAGGCATGCAAAGATGGCAACGATGGCAGCCAGCACAAACAGACCGCTCACCAGGAAATCCTTCCAGAAATCCTTGAGGGTCCGCACGTGCTCGTCGGCAGCTTGGCGGTACTCGGCCGCCGTCATGTGCTGCTGGAGCTCGCTATGTCGGTCCATGCCACTCATCGCTTACGTTTGCCCTGCTTGCGGGCTTGCCATCCTTTTCCGCTCGGTCGCGTTTATCCGTTGTTCGCAGGTAGAGAATTCAGGCAGAATACAACACCGTACGATAAGGTAAAAGAATAGCATTGACCTGCGGTTCGCTCCACAACGCAAGCCTTAATGATGTCTTAAAAGTCAAACCCTTGGTGCAAGGGGTCAGGTTACTTCGTGCCAACATGGCGCAAACAAACATGACCACTTGCGCCAATCCCCTTGCACCAAATTCGGATTTTCGGGTGTTAGCGATTCGGATTTTCATGTTCTGAGGATTCGGATTTTCGGGTGCTCAAGATTCGGATTTTCTGAACCCGCTGGTCAGAGCACCTCTTATCGACAAAAAGGCGGGGAGCACCGATACGGCACTCCCCGCCCACTCAATACGCGATAGCTTTCTCGACTACAGCTCGTTAGCCGCGTGATATGCCGTGCGGATAGCGCTCGCGATGTCGGCGGTACGCTCGCCCGAGCAGTCGCCCACGTAGGTCACGGGTACCGTCACGCCGTCCAGGTCAAACGCGTTGGCCTTGGAGCCCACGGCCATCACCACGTAATCGCAGACGATCTTCACCGGCTCCTCGGCGCCGTCCTCGGTGGTGCGAATGGCCTCCACGCCCTCATCAGTAATGGCGGTCAGGCGGGTCTTCACGTGCTGCTCCACGTTATGCTCGGCAAAGTCGCTCATAATCAGCGGCAGAATGGTCTCGGACTCGCCCGCGGCAATCTTGTCGAGCATCTCCACGATCGCCACCTCGCAGCCGTGCTGCAGCAGGTACTCGGCAGTCTCGGTGCCC
>ENA-OYVP01000982-OYVP01000982.1-human-gut-metagenome-genome-assembly--contig:-NODE-982-length-16112-cov-4.334745_pt1 | contig 16112 bp, 14 predicted proteins | sample MGYA00244160_ERZ653377 | MGnify/ENA primary metagenome ERZ653377 (study PRJEB26926, sample SAMN06165160) | human gut metagenome | biome: ENVO:00009003; feature: ENVO:2100002; material: ENVO:00002003...
TAGGCCTCGGCGTCCCACCAGTCGAGCTGGGCGATGTTGTCGCGAATGTGCTGGCAGCTCTTGTGGAAGCCCTCGAGCTCGTGCTCGGACAGGTCCAGTGTGTAAACCTCCTCGACGCCCTCGGCACCGATCACGCACGGCAGGGAGGTAAAGATGCCCTCCTCACCATATTGGCCGGTCATGAGCGTGGAGGCGGAAAGCACGGCGTGCTCGTTGTGCAGCACGGCGGCGCAGACGCGCGCGGCGGAGTTGGCGACGGCGTACTCGGTGCACTGCTTGCCCTGGTAGGTCACATAGCCGCCCTTGCGCGCGAGCTCCTCGACCTCCATGTGGTCGAAGGCGTACTTGTCGGGGTTCTCGGCCTGGAGCTCGTTGAGGCTCTTGCCGGCGATGGTCGCGGCCTTAAAGGCGGCCAGCTGGCTAAAGCCGTGCTCGCCGATCATGTAGGCGTCGACGGACTTGGGGCTCACGCCGACCTTTTTGGAGATCTCGGTGCGCAGGCGGGCAGAGTCCAGACCGCAGCCCGAGCCGATGATCTTCTTGGGATCGTAGCCGGTCAGGTGCCACAGCTCGGTGCATACGACGTCGCAGGGGTTGGAGATGCTCACGAAGATGCCGTCAAAGCCGGCGTCGACGATGCGCTTGGCAAAGGTGCGGGCGGCGTCGGTGGTAAAGAACAGCTCGCCGTCGCGGTTGCCGGCGGCCAGCGCGACCTTGCCGGCAGCGTTGACGATAACGTCGCAGCAGGCCAGCTCCTCGTAGTGGTCGTAGCAGTTGACGATTTTGGTGTTATACGGGACAAACGAAAGGGAGTCGCGCAGGTCCTGGACCTCGGACGTCACCTTGGCCTCGTTGATATCGCACAGGTACAGCTCATCGGCAATGCCCTGCATAAGCAGGCTGTTGGCGACATGTGCTCCTACGTGGCCCTGGCCGACCACACCGATCTTACGCGTCTGGTACATATATGTATCCTTTCGGCCGAGTTTTTCGCGTCGAACCATTGTAGCTTCCTGCTGTCACTTTGCTAGGCTAAAGCGCTGCAGATTTTTGGGACATGCCTTAATCTCTACTTTTGGAGTGATTTGGGCCGCTGACGGCATCGCTGGGCGATGTGCTCGCGCGGATGGGGCTGCTCGTTGTACCATAGCTGCAACTGACTCGTAAGGAGCATCCATGCCCATTCGCATTCCCGACGCCCTCCCTGCCGCCGCGCAGCTCGAGAGCGAGAACATCTTTGTCATGACCGAGTACCGCGCGCTGCACCAGGACATCCGCCCGCTGCGCGTGCTCATCCTCAACCTCATGCCCACCAAGATCGCCACCGAGACGCAAATCATGCGCAAGCTCTCCAACACGCCGCTGCAGGTGGAGGTGGACCTGCTGCGCACCAAGACGCACGAGGCCACGCACGTAAGCGCCGGCCACCTGGAGACGTTCTACCGCACGTTCGACGACATCCGCGACATCCACTACGACGGCCTGATCATCACGGGCGCGCCGGTGGAACAGATGCCGTTCGAAGAGGTCGACTACTGGCCCGAGCTCTGCCAGATCATGGACTGGTCTACCACGCACGTGCACTCCACGCTGCACATTTGCTGGGGCGCGCAGGCGGGCCTGTATCACCACTACGGTATCCAGAAGCATGACCTGCCGGCAAAGGCGAGTGGCGTGTTCGAGCATTATCTGGTGAAGCCGCAAAGCCCGCTGGTTCGCGGCTTTGACGACCGCTTCTATGCCGTGCACTCGCGCAACACCGATGTGCGCCGCGAGGACGTGGAGGCCGAGCCGCAGCTTGAGGTCGTGGCCGTGTCCGACGAGGTGGGCCTGTACATCGTCAAGTCGACCGACAGCCGCCGCTTCTTTGTCTTTGGCCATCCCGAGTACGACACCGACACGTTGCGCCTGGAGTACGAGCGCGACGTGAAGCGCGGGCTCAACCCCCAGGTGCCGGCGCATTACTTCCCAGGTGACGACCCCGCCGCCGAGCCGCGCAACGTCTGGCGCAGCCAGGCTCAGTTGCTCTACACCAACTGGCTCAACTACTACGTCTACCAGACCACGCCCTACGACCTGGCCCGCGCCGGCGAGGAGCACTAGGCTGCGGCCGTGGCTGTGACTGTGCTCACGGCATGACGAGCGTGGATTATCGGACACGCGAGCGTGGATTTTCGGACGTTTACAAATCGAGCGTGGATAATCTCCCACTTTTGGCTCAAAACTAGGCTCAAAACGGGAGATTATCCACGCTCATTTTTTAGGCATGTAGATGCCGATGGCTCGGCTAAGAGACGGTGCGTGCAGAGGCAAGTTCGCATTTGGCGTGGTCTTGAATCTCGACGGGTTTTTCTTTCTGATAATCCGATGGACCAAGGCGCCAAATTGTGGAGACAGGGACCTCTCGACAACCGCCCTACCTGCAGATATAAGTCATCAGCCTAAAACGCCCAAAACCGTCAAGCATTTGGTCAGCGCCTGGACAGCATTTGGTCAGACTTCGCATGAAACCGTCTGGTACGTTTGCGCCGTTCCAAGAGTTGGGAGGCGACATGGGAAACATGACGGCGAATCAAAGGCTTACAAGTCACATTAAAGCATGCGAACAGCAGATGAGCTGCGTGTACGCACGCACGACGGCGGAGGCAAAGCAGATTGAGCGGCGGGTGGCGGCGGGAAGTCTAGAGGCGGTCATGCCGGGGCTGTATGCGCGTCCGGATTATTGGTCCGAGCTCAAGTTTCGGCAGCGTTATCTGCATCGGGTGCGGGCCCTTGCGCAAAAGCATCCCGACTGGACGTTTTGCTCCTATACGGCGGCTGTTATCTATGGCCTTTCGGTTTCGCATGCCAATTTGGCGCACATCCATATCGCCGTGGCGCCGGCGCAATCGACGACGCCCGGCTCTCAGGTGATTCGCCATCGTTATGCTCGTCAAACACGGGCAATCCAGATGGATATTGCCGTGACCGATATCGATCAAACGATTACGGATTGCCTGGTCGATGCATCGTTTGTCGAGGGACTGATCATTGCGGACTCGGCGCTTCATGAGCAGCTGTTGTCGAAGGAGCATCTCGTTGAGGCAATCAACAAGCTTGGCTTAAATCGTCGCGGTGTTGTGACGGCGCGAAGTGTTGCGCGGTGTGCCGATGGCCTATCGGAAAGCGGTGGCGAGTCCAAGGCGCGTGCTCTGATGATTGAGCGCGGCTGGCAGACGCCGGAGCTGCAAGTTGAGCTGTTCGACCCGGTTGAGCCGGGGCGGCCGTATCGAGTTGACTACTTGTGGCGTGTGGGCGACCGGCTGATTATCGGGGAGTTTGACGGATTTGTTAAAAGCGAGAAGGCGGCGGAGGAGGGTAGGCTCGCAAAGGCGCAATTTGATGAGCGCCAGCGCGAGTCAAGGCTTTCGCTGCTTGATAACTGCAAGATCGTGCGCTTGTGCTGGGATGATCTAAGGGATCCGACAAAGCTCGATCGCAAGCTCAGGGTCGCCGGCGTGCCGCGTGAGTGCTGAGGCAGTTGCGGGACGTTTGGCTTGCACTAGCGTGGAAATCCGGACGTGTATTGGTTGAGCGTGGATTTTCGGACGCTTGTTGAATGAGCGTGGATAATCTCCCGTTTTTGACTCGTAAGGGGCTCAAAGCGGGAGATTTTCCACGCTCATCTTGCGGGTGCGATGCAGCGACGATCAGGCGCTGATGATGTTGGGTAACGGCAGGTCGTGGGCGTCGATGGGGACGTGGTCGACACGCTGCTCGTCAAAGGCGATGCCGATGATTTGACATGCGGGCGAGAGCGTGGGCAGGTAGCGATCATAGCAGCCGCCGCCGTAGCCCAGGCGCGCGCCGGCGCGGTCGAAGGCTACGAGTGGCACGATGGCCATGTCGAGGGCCTCGGCAGGCACGATAGGGAAGCGGTCGCTGTCGATGTCCATGGCCGCGAAGGTCCGCGTGGGGTGGGCGATAAACGGAGCCGAGGACGCATCGCCGGCGGCAACTGCCCGCATGCACATGCGCTGGCCACAAGCTGCGGCGTCTGTTGCCGAGAACATGCACGGATAGGCTACGCGCCAGCCGCGTTTGGCGGCCGCTGCGGCAAACGCGGCAGGATCGACTTCGGAACCCATCGCGGCATAGGCGGCAACGGTGTGCGGCGCCGCGGCATCCGAGCGATCCAACAGCTCAACAAGCCGCGCACAGATAACGGCGGACTTCGCCGCCCGCACATCCAAATCAAGAACATCGCGCCGAGCAATCACCGCCCGCCGCAACTCAGCCTTATCCATCCCAGCCTCCTCTAGCAAACCTGCCAAAAAGGGACAGGTTTATTTTGGCAGGTTTTATCTGGGCAAACACCCAAACCATCGCACAAACCATTGCAAAGGGAGCAGTTCATGAACACCTTCGTGGGTTTTGACGAAGAGCGGGTGTTCGCGGCGGTTTGTCTCGATCTGTAACAGTAACTCGGCAAAAATGGGCCTAGCTGTTACAGATTGAGACAAAGGGGCGGCGCCATTCGGAAACGTCTCGATCTGTAACATCTGGAGCCAATATTGCCGCCTAGATGTTACAGATTTAGACAAACTGGTGGGACGGGGTGAGCTGCCCCACCCAAGCAGCGGCAAAAGAAAAAGGTAGATTTTCAGGCATGTCCCAAAAATCTACCTTTGCTGTGCGTTAGCCCATCAGGTCGACGACGTTAAAGCCGGCGTTGCTCTTGGCGATGACGTCTCGGCCGCCAAAGACGCACGTTGGCGACTTGGCTGCGATTCGCGTCACGTCGGCGCCGAGCGAGCGAAGCTCACCGGGCGTGGCGGCGAGCATCTGGGCGCGGCGCTCCTCGCGTGCATGCGGATCGAGCCCGGCCAGGTAGGTCGTGTTGCGGCGTTTGGTGAGCGCGTACGGCTTCACTGGCGCGTCCATGCCGCTCACGCAGCTCACGATAAAGCCCTCAAAGGAGGCCTCGTCGGGCTCAAAGCTGCCGAGCCATTCGCCCGCGCGTTCCACGCGCTCAATCGAAGGATCGACCGCCGGGTCGCGGTAGGTGTAGAACGCCGTCTGACGCTCGCCGGCAGCGCGAAATCCGCAGCCGTACGCACCGCCCTTCACGCGGATCTCGTTCCACAGGTAGTCGTAGGAGAGCGCGTTGGCGGCAACCGCCCAGGCGCCCGTCACGTCGATGCCCAGGCGACGCGGGTCGCACGCGCTTGCCGCAAAGCAGATGTCACTGGGGATGACAAAGGCCTCGTGGCGGCCGTGACGCGCTCGTGGTGCCGACGCCAGCGCCCAGCCCCAGGTCGCCCGCGGCGGCCCAGTACGCGTCAAAGTCCTCATCGCTGCCGGTAAAGCTCGCCAGGCAGCCATCGGCCACAAAGATGCGGCCTGCCAGCTCGGCAAGTTTGGCGCGCAGGTCGTCCAGTCGCTCGTCAAAGTGCTCGAGCAGATTGCGCAGGAACAAGTAGAAGTCCACGCCCGAAAGCTGCTCGCGCACCACGGCCGAAGGCGAGCTGTAGCTCATCGCGCGACCCAGCGCCGCCGAGTGGCCGTTGTTGATAAAGCCCTGCTCAAGCCCAATGCGAATCTGCGTGAGCACGTCGCGCACGCGGTCGGCGTCGGCATCGAGCAAAAGCGTGCTCGACCACACCTCGCGCGGCAGGCTTGCCAGCGCATCGATCTTCTCGGACAGGGCGCCGGCGCTCACCAGCAGGTAGGGGCGCACGCCGTCCACGTCGGGCTGGGTCATGACCTCGGTCGTAAAGCTCAAAAAGCCCAGCTTGCCGGCGAGCAAGTTGTCGAGCTCCTCGGCCGAGTGCTCGCTCGTGGGCAGCTGTTTGAGCAGGCGGCAGAGCAGCGTCACGTAGGGCAGGTCCTCAAATGCGACACAGCTCAGGTCGAAGTACTGCATGGCGTAGGCCAGGCGGTTGGTGGGGATGCCGTGGCGCAGGCAGGGGATGGGCGCGGTCGTGTCCACGATCAGCGGCGGCTCGGGGCGCGCCTCGCCAATGTCGGATACACGCAGGCGCGGCAGCGTGGCCTTGGCCTCGGGCGTGTCTTCGGCCTCCTGCGCGGTACGCAGCACGGCCGTGCGCTCGACCACGTTGGCCAGCTCGGCATCGGTCATGGCGTCGCGCTTGGCTGCTAGCTCGGCGGTCTCGGCACCCTCTGCGCCCTCGGCGGCGTCCACCGGCACCAGCTCAACCAGCGCCATGTGGTCGTTTTCCAGCACCAGCTCGCGCAGCAGGTCCTCAAAATAGCTGCCGTCCAGCTCGCCGCGCAGCTCCTCGTACACCGGGCCGTACTTGAGCGCCAGCGTCGCAGCGTCGTCATCGTAGAGCCAGGTGCTCAGCGCGTCGCACGCGATGGCTACGCCGTCGGCAATACCGTAGTCGCGCTGGCGCAGGTCGTACTCGTTACTGCTGATGATGGCCTCCAGACGCTCGCGCGGAACGCCGTGCTCGCACAGGTCGCGGCAGGCGTCCCGGAACACGCGACGCAGCTCGCGCGCCACGCCTGGCTGTGCGTTTTGCAGCATGATGAGCTCGTAGGGCTGCAGGCTCTCGGCCGCGGTGTAGCTCACCACGTTGCCGCCCAGGCCGGCGGCCAGAATGGCCTTCTTAACCGGCGCTTCGTTGGAGCCCAGCAGTGCCTCAAACAGGATGTCCGCGGCGATCGTGCGTTTGCGGTCGAGCGCGCTGCCCAGCACAAGGCCCAGGCCCACCAGGGCGTTTTCGGGCGTGGTGGCCATCTCGACGCGCTTATACTCGCAGGTCACGGGCGCCTGCACGCCCAGCGGATTGGGCGCCAGTGCGGACGGGTCCTCGCCGGCGGCAACGGCTGCGCCCATGCGGCGGCTCGCGGCACTCGGCTGCGACAGATAGCGCTCGTCCAAAAAGGCCAGGGCGCGGTCCACGTCCAGGTCGCCGTAGAGCGTGATGTAGGAGTTGGAAGGATTGTAGTGGCGCGCGTGCGTGTCCAGGAACTGCTCGTAGGTGAGCGCGGGAATCGCGCGCGGGTCGCCGCCGCTCTCGTGCGCATAGGCGGTGTCGGGATAGAGCGCGGCGTTGACGGCGTCGTCCAGCACGCTCATGGGGTCGGACAGCGCGCCCTTCATCTCGTTGAACACCACGCCGTTATAACGCAGCGTGCCCTCGCGCAGGCTTGCGGCGCTGCCGCCGCCCTCGCCCTCGGCGCCCTCCGGCAGGTCCAGCTCGTAGTGCCAGCCCTCCTGCTCAAAAATGGTGGGCTTGGTATAGATGGCCGGGTTGAACACCGCGTCCAGGTACACGTCCATCAGGTTGTACAGGTCCTGCTCGTTGGTGGTGGCAACGGGGTAGATGGTCTTGTCGGGGTAGGTCATGGCGTTGAGGAACGTCTGCATGGAGCTCTTGATCAGGTCGACAAACGGCTCCTTGACGGGAAACTTGGCCGATCCGCACAGCACCGAGTGCTCAAGAATATGAAACACGCCGGTGGAATCGGCCGGCGGCGTCTTAAAGCCAATGGCAAAGGCCTTGTTTTCGTCGTCGCATGCTAGGTACAGCAGGCGAGCGCCCGATGCGGTGTGGCGCAGCACGTAGGCGTCCGAGTCGAGCTCGGGCACGGTCTCGCGGCGCTCGACGGCAAAGCCGTGGCAGTTAGTGCCGGGCACTAACAGCGCGGCGGCAGCGGCGCGCGGGTCGGTTGAGGTGGTGGGCATATGCAGTCTCCTTTGACGCCCCAGCGGGGGCGAATCGAGTCGAATCCTCGTGAGTATACCCATATGGGGCCCTCGACCAATCTGCCGCACGAGCGTGGATTTTCGGACACACGAGCGTGGAAATTCGGACGCAAATTGAACGAGAGTGGATTTTCGGACGGAAACAGCCCCAAAACGCCAAAAAACCGTCCGGAAATCCACTCTCGATTCCTGACCGTCCATCACTCATGCATTTCTCATTTCTCACTCATCTCTAATATGAGAGATAACAGAAAGATGAGAGATAAATATGAGAGATAACTGAGCAGCAAAGAGACAAGCAATCATGGTATTGTCTCAATACCGATTGTTCTACCAGCAAGAACATGTTTAAATGAAACAGATGGCAGACATCTTATCTTCCATCTCTCACTCATCTCTTATATGAGAGATAGCAGTAAGATGAGAGATAATTACGAGAGATAACTGAGAGATGAAGGAAATCTATTCGCGGCATTCTCCGCCGGACCGAGCGAAAGGACGTGCAGATGAACGAAAACGAGCTGACCGGTCTGCTCGAGTCTTTAAGGCGCATGGGCTCGGACGATCTTAACGTCGAGGTCAAGGAGAGCGCCACGACGCTTTCTCGCGACGTATGGGAAACGGTTAGCGCATTCGCGAATACCGCCGGCGGAATTATCGTGCTCGGCGTGAGCGAGCGCGCGGGCTTTGTCCCGGTTGAGAACTATGAGACCGAGAAGGTGCTCAACCAATTCGTAGCGGGCATGGGTGATGCCGGCGGCCGCGGAAAACTGGCCAATCCGCCCAAATACACTATTGAGCGCGTGGAGCTTCGGGGCACCGTGGTTCTCGTTATCACGATTGAGGAGCTCGACCCGTCGAGCAAGCCCTGCTATGTAATAGAGCGCGGCGCCCAGGGCGGCAGCTACAAGCGCATCGATGACAAAGACGTGCCACTTTCACCGACCGAGGTTTTGGCGCTGTCGTCATACGAGCGGACGAGTCCTAGCGATCGCGATGCGGTGCCCGGCGCGGTCGCAGGCGATCTTGACGAGGCCCTGGTCGACCGCACGATAGAGCGTGCTTTCTCGCTGACACCCCGGGCAATGCGCGGCGCGCCGGACAAGAAAACGAAGCTGGAGCGCCTGAATTTCCTCGACTCCCAGGGCAATGTTACTAAGGCCGGGCTCCTGGCTGCGGGTGCCTATCCTCAGCAGTTCTATCCTAAGCTCTTTATCGATGTGGCGGTCTATGCCGGAACGCAGAAGGGCGCGGCGGGGTCGTTGAGGTTCATGGACCGTACGATCTGCGAGGGAACGTTGGGCGAAATGATCTCGGATGCCGTCGCGGCAATCGCCAAGAATTTGCGGCGAACCTCGACGATCCAAGGCGTCTCGCGTGTCGACTCGCTGGAGATTCCCGAGGAGGTCCTGCGCGAGGCAATCGCCAACGCCGTAATCCACCGAGAATACGGAGATCGGTTCTGTGGGCAGTCGATCGCCGTTGACGTCTTTGATGACCGTATCGAGGTGACGAACCCCGGCGGCCTATACGGAGGAAAGACTCGCGAGAACCTGTTTGACGGCAGCTCCCGATGTCGCAATGCGACGCTTGTGAAGCTCATATCGCTTGTCCCATTGCCCGACGGTGCGGGCTCTCCTGCCGAAGGCAACGGGTCGGGCATTCCAATGATGCTAGATGCCATGCGTGCGCACGGTCTGGCCGAGCCATTGTTTTGCCCAGGTTTCGACCGATTTAAGGTTGTCCTCTACCGAGCGAAGGTTGAGCAAATCGATCATGGCGGGGACTTAATTGTGGCGGCACTCAAGCGCAACGGCGAACTGGGAACACGTGAATTGGCAGAATGCACGGGACTCACCGTCTCCCAGATTAGGACGCGCGTCAATGCGCTCATCGCACGGGGCGAGCTTGAACCTACGGCGTCAGCGACGAGCCGTAACCGCAAGTATCGGCTGACGGAGCGCGCGGGGCAGCTGCACTAGTGGCTGCCCCGCCTCACACCCCGCCATTTCACGCACCGCGCATCGAAACCTACGGCAAAGCAGTTACAATAGCCCAATGTGCATCGCGCACGACGATGATATCGGCGCCCGCGACTGGGGGAGAAAACATGGCAGAGCAACAGATAACGCCGGGGACCAAGCTTCAGGTGGCATTCGACGTGCCCATGGGCCAAAAAACCGACTTCAACATGCTCGCCACGTACAAAGAGAACCTGGACGAGGCGTACTTCCTTATGAGTGCGCCCATGCTCGCCGGCAAGCCGCTCATTATGGACGAAAACCAAAAGCTCCTGCTGCAATACAAAGTGGGCGAGGAGACGTTCGTGCTCGCCGGCTACCCCGAGTCGGTCGAGAAAAAGGGCATCCGCACCTACTGGAAAATGCGCAAAGTCGCCGAGCAGCGCACCTTCGTCAAACGCCGCGACGAGCGTTTTAAGGTCGCCATGCGCCTGACCTACCAGCGCGACAACGCGCCGACCCCCGAGCCCGAGGACGCCATGACCATCGACGTCTCGGCTGGCGGCCTGGCCGTCTACCTCAACGATTACCCCGACGTGGGCGAGGCCCTGGCCGTGCAAATGCCCGCGATCCGCTTGCAGGGCGAGCGCCACGAGCTGCCCGAGCAGTTGGGCATCGTGTGTTGGGTGCGCCGCGCGCCCAAGGGCAGCCTGTACCGCAACGTCTGCGGCTTGCAGTTCCGCTATGCCGACGACATGGAGCGCGAGCTCGTCAAAGAATACGTCGGCTACATTCGCACCAAATATAAGATCTGATCGCCATGGCACTGTTCAAGCGCAACAACAAAGATCAAGCTGCCGAGGATTTGCCCGAGGATTTGGCCGAGGACACGTCGCAGAACGCGCCCGGCACCAATGCCGAGGACGCGCCCGTCGAGGATTCCGCGCCCGAGCAGGCTCCCGCCTCCCGCAAGCGCTTCGGCAAGCCCAACCGCAAGCCCAAGCCCAAGCGCAACCTGCGCGGCGTGGTGCGCATCGAGGAGCTGGAGCAGGCGCTGGCCGACCAGGACCTCGACGACATCGACCCCGACGCGGTCGTGTCCATGTACATGCCCAAGCGCCGCATGGAACGCATCGGCGCGGCGCTACTGCGCATGGACAAGCTGCAAAAGGCCCTCGTAGTGCTGGCGCTTGCCTTTGGCGTGCTGTTCGCCCTGTCGTTTATGCAGGAAAACATGGGTAACTTCACCATCAACCTCAACCGCCTGGAGCTGTTCCGCCGCGGCGTGGCCATTGCCGACAATGGCGACTTTAACAACGCCACCGCGCGCTTGGCCGCCGACGCCGTGGACAACGGCACCAATATCGCTACCGACGACCTGCCCGACAACCTGGACAAAATCGACGGCAGCCACAACGGCAAAAACTACGTGGCGTACACCTTCTATATCCGCAACGCCGGCAAGACCGATCTGGGCTATAGTGCCAAGCTCAAGGTGGTCAGCGCCAGCAAGGGCGTGGAAAAGGCGGCGCGCGTGAGGGTGTATCGCAACGGCAAGCCTACTACCTATGCAGCGGCTGCGGCCAACGGCAATCCCGAGCCCAACACCGAACCATTTGCGTCCAAAGATGTAGTGACGACCATCAGTCATGCGAACTTCCGCGTGGGCGATGTGGACAAGTACACCGTGGTCATTTGGCTGGATGGCGACGACCCGGAGTGCGTGGACAAGATTATTGGCGGCGCGGTGGAGTTTGGTTTTGACTTTGATTCGTCCGAGACCGACGATTCGAGCCTGTTCGTTAAGTTCGTGCAGGATATTGCCGACACCCTGACCGGCAACGACCCCATTAGCGCGAGCGGCAACGAGGCGCCCGATTACTACAAGGAACACAACGTGACTTGGAGTAACCGTCGCAACCAAAAGAACTCGCCCGCAGGGGACGAGGACAAGTAGAACGAACAAGCGCCGGGCCGGGATTGATTTCCCGGCCCGGCGCTTTTGGTGGTGGCTTATGCCGAGGTTTTGCCGTCGGAGGCGATGGCGGCTGAGGCGTCGCCCAGCAGGAACAACCGCAGCGCGAGCTTGATCGCGTAGCCCGGCTTGACCTGCGCTGCGTTTTCCGTGTGCTTGCCTAGGTCGCCGCAGTAGGCGTAGAGGTCGCGGATGAGGTCCGCGCCCGAGAGCGTGAACATGTAGCCCGCGTCCGAAAGCGCGTTGGGTGCTGCGGGCAGCCCCGCAGCCGCACAAAAGCTCGCAAGGTCGGGACCCATGACGGCCTTGTAGTCGATCGCGGTGCCACGGTCCCGAGCGGCCTGCTCCTGCTTGCGGGTGTACGACAATGCCGCCGCCAGTACAAAGCTGGGCGTGGGCGCATTGACGTCGTCGGTGGTGGCGACGAGCTTACCGGCCGCTTGCGTGACCAGCCAGGCGACTTCGCGCTGGCAACGAACGGCCTTGCGCGTCACCGGTTTGATCGATCCGGTGGAAACGCTTCCCTTGGGTTGATTGGCGGCAGGCATGGGCCCTCCCAACAAATAGCCCGTTTAGCAGGCAAAAATGACACGTGCCACACCAGTATAACGAGTGGGAAGGGCTAAGGCCGAAGCTTGGCGGAGAGCGTGGTCGTGCGATGGCGTGGCGCTGCGGTCGCAAGGCTTAAGAGGGACTTACGGCTTTGCGGGGGAGAGATCAAATAAGGTAAACGATGTTCACATAGCATCACATATAACCCGAGGTAGACCTATGAATCTGCCGGAATGTAGGCTACCGAAAACTCATAAGGAAATCGTAAGAATTATGGTATCCTCAATTCCATGTCTAAAGGATGGGCAAGCAACATCCAACACGAAAGCGCGGGCTCCCCTTCCGGGCTTCTCGAGGGTCATCTGGGATGAATGGGGAAAGAAAGGGGTCCGCATGGATACCAAGGCATTAAAGAAGCAGATGGGTGCCGCCATCGCCATGGTCCTCGTGGCAGCCGTAGCCCTCGGCTCCGCCACCTTCGCATGGTTTGTGAGCAACAACAAGGTTACGGCGACGACGTCTAACATTGCAGCTCAGTCCAACTCTGCATACCTCGTGATAGATAAAGTAGCGACGTCGAAGACCTCCTCTAGTGCTGTCACCTCTGAGGTCAAAAAGAAGGAGCTCTATCCTGCTAAGACCGAGAAGAGCCAGGATGGCAAGGCCGTTTGGAAGTCTGCCTATGCATCTAGCGCTGACGTTTCGACGATGAAGCCCGGCAGCGAGTTCACGATTGGCGACGGAACTGCCGCTAAGGCTGTGGAAGCGAAATATGCGGTTGAGAATACTTTTTATGTAGGTACCGGTACCTACGATGGTGAGTTCACGAACCTGCATATTACGGGCGTGAAGGTTACTACCCCCACCACGACGGAGAACAAGAATCTTGGCGATGCCCTTCGTGTTCTCGTTGTTTACAAAAATAAATGGGAGGTCTGGAGCGGCAATGGCATCAAGCTCAGCTCGTCTGTCGATAGTCCTACTGCCGGCGGCGATCTGCTTGATACTGATGAGGTAATCAAATCCGGTCACGATGCCGAGGTTAAAGTTTACCTGTATTACGACGGCGATGACACCAATGTCTTCTCCGACAATCTTGCGAATATCAAGACCACTGCTGGCGACAATGGCGTGACCATCACCTTCGAGGCGACGCCCAAGGAGTACAAGGGGCAATAACTAGTTATCGCTGACTTCGTCGTTTTTGGGATTTCAGAATGCCGGGGGCCGAACCGTCGGCTTCCGGCATTTTTTACTAGATAGGTCCATTGAATGAGCCAGAGCGTAAAACAGCTAAAAAGACAGCTTGCGGGTGCTGCCTGTGCAGTGCTTATGTCTGCAGTCGCTCTTTCTTCGGCCACCTATGCTTGGTATGTCGCAAATAACACGGTGAAGGCAGGATCTTCAACCATCAGCGCGACGACCAATGGTTTTATCCTTCAGATTGATGAACTCAAGAACGGTGCCCAACACGGCGGCGAGCAGACGTCGCTTGCAGCCGCAATACAGGGCGGAAAGATAACGCCCTCTTCTACGGACGATCTTAAGAACTGGTTTGTCTGCCAAGGCTGGGGATCAGACGGTAGAGTAACCTCTTACTCGCAGATTAAGTTTAAGCAGGACGGCAAGTCTGGTGAATACGAGGCTGGTGGCGAGACCCACTACGCCTATCTCAAGAGCGAATTTATTGTCTATACCATTACAGAGTCCGGTATAGCCGACGTGTATCTTGAGGGATCTGACGGTGAGCCTATAGCCGTCACTGCTCATGGGACACCGACGACCGATACAATTCCGAATTCTTTGCGCATCGGTATTACTACACAGGCGATTGATGCTAATGGAAACCTGACTGGTGATGAAACTCTAAAGGTCGTATATGCTCCCGTTGCAGTTTCTCCCACCGAGAAGGGTAACGATAAAAATGCCATTGCTGGATGGTCTTGTGTAAAGGACGCGGCCAACGGGCCTCAAATGCCTTCCTACCAGCATATTGAAAAAGGCAACTGCACCGGCTGGCTTGCAAACAAGGTCGGAGACGATTATCAGGTTGACGCGGGTACGCATAAGATCGCAAGTCGCGTTGGCTATGATGGCATAGCGGTCCGAATTTATATTTGGATGGAAGGAACCGATGCTGACTGCGTTAACAATGCTGCAGCCGAGGACCTTGCGACATACGATGTGACTGTCAAGCTCGCTGGTGTCGCAACATCGTAGTGCCGACGACCTCTTAAACGTAGATAGCCTAAGGGCTCACTTCGAAGGAAGTGAGCCCTTTTTCGTACAGCGCGATCACTGTATGGGCGATAATGTGGGGAACTGTTTTTCCTGGAGGTTCCTTATGGACGGCATCGCTTCTAGTGCTCCGCTGATAACTCTGCCGAGCTTTGATCGCGCATGTGGTCTCGTGCCGCCTGAGTATGTCCTGGCTTGGGAGTGGTTCTTGCGCGAGGAACAGCGCGGTGAGCTCTGGAAAAACCTCCCGCATCGCACCAAGCCCGAAAGCCCCCAATATCCTTATCGTATGGTCATCGACTCCGAGCCTTTTCCCGTCTCGCGCGATTCGGGCATCTATTGGCCGGGTCGTGGGCGCATCAAGCACCCGGGTGAGAAGACCTTCGCCCTCTCGGTGCATAACTCTACCAACGGTCCTTATTCCGATGTTCCGCCGCTCTATCTTGAGGATGGCACATGGGTATTCAAATACTCGTCGCAAAGCGCATCGGTCGAAAACTGGCGCGACCAGGACTACAACCAAAAGATGATCAACTGCATGGAGCGCGGCGTTCCCGTGGGCGTGTTCTTTGCAACGAGTGCTGGCTACAAGGTGCTGGGCCTAGCGTTCGTTGAGCGTTACGAGCCGGAGAACAGCTGGTTTGTGCTGCATGGCCCCGTCCATAAGGGCGGACCCGACGCTCGTTTTTCCCCGATATGACCTACATGAACGACGCTCCGGTTGCGGCGGAGTTTTCTGGCATTCCAGCGAGCGATGATGACAAGGTCCGTTATGCGCTGCGTCGCGAGCGAATCGGCCAGCAGCGTTTTCGCACTGAACTTTTTGAGGCCTACACTGGTCGATGCGCCGTCTCGGGTTGCAATGTCGACGAGGCACTCGAAGCCGCGCATATCGAGAATTACTCGGGTCCTAAGTCACAGGTTGTCAGCAACGGTATTCTGCTGCGGCGCGATCTGCACTCGCTCTTTGATGCCCATCTGATTTCGTTTGAATTGGTGCGCGGCGATTATCAGCTTTGCGGGTCGTATCTTCTGCGGCATACGGACTATGCAGCGTTTGCAGGGTCGGTATTGCGCGAGCCGGATGAGCATCGCCTGCGCCCCAATGCCCGATTCCTCGAAGCCCACCGCGCCGAGTTCGATTTCTCGGAATCGCGACGTCGGGCGGAGAAGGTCGCTTTGTATTAACCGAGTCACCGTCTACTGCTCTGATCATGTCGATTGATCGGATCGCGCCGCGCCGCATCGCGTGCTGCGCGATCCTGCCATCCTTTCCTCAACAGTTAAAACGGGAAAGGGGAGACCATGGGATGGCGAAGCGATATCGCACGAGGCGTGTACGGAAATCTGCCGCGAGTGCTAATGGACCGGAGCCTGTTCCCGCTCGTTGAGGCCACCTGCAGCCAAATCTGCCTGCCTTGCCCTCGCTGTGGCGCAGGCCTCCCATGCCTAGACATCAGCTTCATCGACGCCCGCGACAAACACGCTACCGACCCGCGGGTTCGAACAGGCTTGCGTCTCCCGGTCTATCCTCAGCAATGCCCAACCTGCGGATGTGCCATTACCTATGACGAGACGGAGCCGTAGCTTCGAAGATCGAATTACCCATTAAACAAACCCTGTCTCTTATACACATCTCCGAGCCCACGAGACTAGGCATGATCTCGTA
>ENA-OYVP01001005-OYVP01001005.1-human-gut-metagenome-genome-assembly--contig:-NODE-1005-length-15819-cov-4.109490_pt1 | contig 15819 bp, 11 predicted proteins | sample MGYA00244160_ERZ653377 | MGnify/ENA primary metagenome ERZ653377 (study PRJEB26926, sample SAMN06165160) | human gut metagenome | biome: ENVO:00009003; feature: ENVO:2100002; material: ENVO:00002003...
GTCAGATGTGTATAAGAGACAGGTATGCGGTCAGGATCTCCGTGATCTCCTTGGTCGAGGTGCCGAAGTCTTTCGCGACCTCGTGCACACGGTATTTATTCTCTATTGCCATCGGCAACTCCTCCTTTCAGAATTTCGATCAAAAGCGTGCTTTCAATCGAGCCGGGTGAAAATCACCGCTTGGCTTCGCTGCGCGGGGATTTCCTATCTAAGGCGCGCTTTGCGCGCGGGTTTTCCTTGGGTCTGCGCCGGGTTTTCGCAGGGTTTGCTGCTTTCGCAGCAGGTGCAGCCTGCGTGGGTTTCTCCTTGGGCTTCTTTTTGCCCTTGCGGGACTGGATGCGTGCGTTCTTTTCCGCGAGCTGCGCGGCCGCCTCGACCTCCTGATCGGTCGCGTCAAGGTTGCCGTAGCGGATGTTTTCGCGGATGGTGCCGTTAAACAGCCAGGTATCCTGCAGCACCATGGCAAACTCGCCGCGCAGCGCCGCGCGGTCCCAGTCGCGCACGTCGACGCCCTCGACACGCAGCGAACCGTCGTCCACATCGTAGAAGCGCTGCAGCAGCTTGATGAGCGTGGTCTTGCCGGCGCCGGTGGGACCGACGATGGCGATGGTCTGGCCGGGCTGCGCCTCGCAGCTAAAGTCGTGGATGATGGTCTTGTCGGGCGTGTAGCCAAACTTGACGTGGTCGAACTCCACGTGACCGGGGCGCTTCTCGGGAATCTGCGCGTTGGCCTTCTGCTCCTCCTCGGGCGCGGCCAGGAACTCAAAGACGCGCTCGGTGGCAGCGGCCATCGACTGCATCGTGTTGCTCACGTTGCCCAGCTGCTGCACGGGTTGCGTAAAGTTGCGAACGTACTGGATAAAGCTCTGGATGTCGCCGGGCGTGGCATTGCCGGTCAGCGCGAGCTGTGCGCCCACCACGACGACGCCCACGTAGCCCATGTTGCCCACCAGGCTCATAAGCGGCATCATCAGGCCCGACAGGAACTGCGAGCGCCAGCCACTAATAAAGAGACGGTCGTTTTGACGGTCGAACTCTTCGATTGAGGCCTCGGCGCGGTCGAACACCTGAATGACGTTCTGGCCGGCAAAGTCCTCCTCGATAATGCCGTTGACGGCGCCCAGAACCTGCTGTTGCTCGCGGAAGTACGGCTGCGAGAAGTGAATCATTACGGTCAAGATAATCGCGGCGGCCGGCAGCGTGAGCACGGTGACGCCGGTAAGCGGCAGGCTGATCGAAAGCATCATGACGAGCACGCCGATAATCTGCGTCACCGAGGTGATGAGCTGCGTCACGCTCTGGTTGAGCGACTGGCCCAGCGTATCGACGTCGTTGGTGATGCGGCTGAGCACGTCGCCCTTGCTGTGGCCGTTGAAGTAGCTCATCGGCACGACGGCAATCTTGGCGGCGATCTCCTTGCGCATACGGTAACAAATCTTTTGCGTGACGCCGGTCATGAGCCAGCCTTGGATGAGGCTGCAGACAGAGCTTGCCAGATACAGGCAGAGCAAAAAGCCGAGTGTCTTGGCAATCCAGGCAAAGTCAACGTCGCCGGTACCGTTTACCTTGGCAACCAGGCCTTCGAACAGTTTGGTGGTAACCTGGCCGAGCACCTTGGGCCCCACAATGTTAAAGATGACCGAGCACACGGCAAAGGCGACGGCAGCAAACACGGCAATCTTGTGCTGGCCGATATAGCCGAGCAGCTGCCTCATGGTGCCTTTAAAGTCCTTGGCCTTTTCGCCGCGGCCCATGCCACCCATACGGCCCATAGGACCGCGCCGGCGGGTGGGCTTGGGAATCTGAGTCTTGGTCTCGTCTGCCATTAGCGCTCGCCTCCTTCCGTGACGGCTGCAATTTCTTCTTGGGTAAGCCCCAGCTCCTCGGCGGAAAGCTGCGACTGTGCGATCTCCAGGTACGCCGGGCAGCTGTGCAGCAGCTCCTCGTGTGTGCCAGTGCCCACCACGTGGCCGTCGTCGAGCACGATAATCTGGTCGGCGTGCATGATGGTCGCGATGCGCTGGGCCACGACCACGAGTGCGGCGTCGGTAACGTTTTTGGCCAGCTCTTCGCGCAGACGCGCGTCGGTCTTGTAGTCGAGGGCGCTAAACGAGTCATCGAACACCACGACCTCGGGCTTTTTGGCCAACGCGCGGGCGATGGCCAGACGTTGGCGCTGACCGCCCGAAACATTGGAACCGCCCTGGCTGATGGGGGAGTCGTAGCCGCCCTCGCGCCCGGCGATAAAGTCCTCCGCCTGGGCGACGCGTGCCGCCTGGCGCATATCCTCGTCACTCACCATATCGCCGGCAAACTTGAGGTTGCTCTCGACGGTGCCCGAGAACAGGCGACCCTGCTGCGGGATATAACCAATACGGCGGCGCAGCTCGGAAAGGGTCATGTCGCGCACGTCGATGCCGTCGAGCGAAATGCTGCCGCCCGTGACGTCGTATAAGCGCGGGATCAGCTGCACGAGCGTAGATTTGCCCGAGCCCGTGGAGCCAATGATGCCGAGCATCTGACCGGCATGCGTAGTGAAGTTCACGCCGCTGATGACATCGGCGCGGGCATCGGGATACTGGAAGCTCACGTCGCGGAAGCACAGCTCACCGCGCGGCGCGCTGGCCGCGGGCAGTTTGGGCGAGGCAGGGTCGTTGATGCTCGTGGGGCAAGTGATGACCTCTTCTACGCGCTCGGCTGCGACCTCGGCGCGGGGCAGGATGACCGAAACCATGGTGAGGATCATAAACGCCATGACGATCTGCATGGTGTAGGAGATAAACGCCATCATGTTGCCGACCTGCATCACGCCGTCGGACACGCCCTGCGCGCCAAACCAGACGATAAGCACAGTGACGCAGTTCATGACGAGCATCATGAGCGGCATCATAAAGCTCATGGCTCGGTTGGTGTAGAGCTGCGTGGTCATCAGGTCGAGCGAAGCCTTGTCAAAACGCTCGAGCTCATGCTCCTCGCGGTTGAACGAGCGGATAGGCATAAGGCCGTCGAGCAGCTCGCGGGTGGTAAGGTTCACGCGGTCCACGTAACTTTGCATCTTTTTGAACTTGGGCATGGTGAGGCCCATGAGCACGCCGACGACGGCCGAGACCGCGATGATGGCAACGGCGATGGTCCACTCCAGGCCGGTATGGTTGGCCAGGACGCGCATGACGGCGACGATGCCCATGACGGGGGCCATCAGACACATGCGGATAAACAGGGTTGCGGCCATCTGGATCTGCTGAATGTCATTGGTGCAGCGGGTGATGAGCGAGGCCTGGCTAAACTTGCCCACCTCGGCCGGCGAGAAGTGCATAACCTTGTTGAAGGTCTCGCGGCGCAGGTCGCGGGCGATGGAGCAGGCAGTGCGCGAAGCAACGGCACCGGTCAGGATGGTGGCGACCAGCGACACCAGACACAGCCCAAACATCGTGGTCGCCATGCGGCCCAGGTAGGCGTTCTGCACGTCGGCGGGGTCGATGCCCTGTGCCTTGTACTCGTCCTGCACATAGCTCACGGCGCGTTGGGTCACGATGGAGCCCGACATAGAGCCCATTTTGTCCGCCATTTCGTTGGCGCCCTCGACGAGCTTGCCCTGGTCGATTAGGCCGCCTTCAACGCCTAGACGCAGGCTCTTCATGGTGATCTTACCGCCGTCGGCGTCGATCTGCTTTTGCATGTTCTGCGCCGCTGCGGCCTTCTGCTGCATCTCGGCGAGCTGCTCGGGCGTCATCGCCGCCATCTGCTCGGGGGTGGGCATGGCCTGGGCGGCGTCGCTGTCTTTTTCGCCGGACGTGCCGGTCATGTCGCCCATGGAGTCGGCGTCGATGCCCTGGTTGAAGGCGAGCACGACGGTCTCAGGCAGGCTCATGATGTCGGCGAGCTTGCTGCCATCGGCACGTTCTTCCTCGGTGCCCTTGTACGTTCGAATGCCGTTTTTGTCAGCCTTGCTAAACACGGCCTCCACAGCCTTGGCGTCCTTGGCGCTCATAAAGAGTTCGAGGTCGTCGAGCGATTCGGCGCGAATGGTGTCGGGCACGGGCGAGGCGATGCCGCCTTGCTGCACACCCACGTCGACGATGTCGCTCATATAGGTAGGCAGCGCCAGATCGGCGTTGCAGCTGATTACGATAAGCACGATAGCTGCGAACAGTGCCAGGACATGCTTTTTAAAGAGCTTGAGAATCCTCACTCGGCATCTCTCCTTTCTTGATTGCGGTCGATAATTTCGTTGGCACGCCTAAGAAGGCGCACCATCTCTTGGGTATCTGTTTCGCCGAGCTGCTCGAGGAAAGCCGCGGTGCGGTCCTCGAATTCCCGACGTTTGATTTCTAGATCCTGGAATCCTTTGTCTGTCACCGTGACGTGTACGCGACGACGGTCGGTCTTTGAGTGCTCGCGCTCGACCCAGCCCTTGGCTTCGAGAGCGCGTAGGATATTGGCGATGCGGGCACTCGAGACCCAGGCGCGATCAGCGAGTTCGCTCGGCGTGAGCGAACCGCCGGCGAGTATGAGGGCGCGCATGACGGCCATTTCGCCGCCGAGGGCTTTGTCCGCAAAGCGCGAAATGCGCTGATGCATGCTGCCGAACTCGGTAAGGAGCTGACGCCCAAGTTCACGGAAATCGGTATCTTCCACCGAAAACCCCTAACACTAGAAACTATTTTCGGTGAAAGATGATACCCTTGCACGCGCACCCTATACGGTAGATTTTGGGTCATGCCTAGAAAACAACCTTTAGGCGACCTCCGTACACCGTCGGTATCAGCAAAGTAAGGGGTAGATCGTAAGGCATGTCCCAAAGCCTACTCAGAGGCACTTTACTCTGCTAAAGCTGGCATAACAGCTAGAGCGAACGTCGTACAAAGGCAAGGAAAAATACCAAACAAATCGGTGAACGGTAGTTGCTCGCGCTCGCATTTCCTGCGGATTTGTTAAAAACGCCCTAATGGTATAAAAAAAGAAACATATAACAGCCCTGATGAAGGGGGTGGCTATGTTATCCTTCTCAAACGGGTGAAATCTTGGGTTTTGGGTTGCAGTTCCAAGGTGGACAAACGTTTTTCCCTGTACCAACGTGTGGTGAAGAACGGAAGAAGCCGGTAGTGCAAGCCGATAATTCAAGAATTCAATAAGCAGCGGTGTGAGAGAGCGCCGCATTACACGTAACTAGGAGCGTGGTTACACAATGCAGGAGGCATGGGAAGGCTTCAAGGAAGGCATCTGGACGGGAGAAGTTGACGTCCGAGACTTCATCCAGAAGAACTACACCCCCTATGAGGGCGACGAGTCGTTCCTCGCCGGTCCGACCGAGCGTACCAAGGAGCTGTGGGGCGAGGTTCTCGACCTGCTGCTCAAGGAGCGCGAGCAGGGCGGTGTCCTCGATATGGACACCAAGACTGTCACGGGTATCGTGAGCCACCCCGCTGGCTACATCGATAACGCCCACCGCGAGAAGGAGACCATCGTCGGCCTCCAGACCGACAAGCCGCTCAAGCGCGCGCTGCACGTCAACGGTGGTATCCGCATCGCTTGCCAGGCTGCCAGCCAGCACGGCTACAAGGTCGACGAGAGCGTTGTCGAGCGCTACACCTTCGAGCGCAAGACCCACAACGCTGGCGTCTTCGATGTCTACACCCCCGAAATGCGTGCTTGCCGCTCGGCTCACATCATCACCGGTCTGCCCGATGGCTATGGCCGCGGCCGCATCATCGGCGACTACCGTCGTGTTGCCCTGTACGGCGTCGACTACCTGATCAAGGACAAGGAGGCCCAGAAGGCTTCCACCCCGACGGTCATGACCGCCGACAACATCCGCGATCGTGAGGAGCTGCAGGAGCAGATTCGTGCCCTCGGCGAGCTCAAGATGATGGCCGAGACCTATGGTTTCGATATTTCCAACCCTGCTACCAACACGCAGGAGGCCATCCAGTGGATGTACTTCGCCTACCTCGCTGCCGTCAAGGAGCAGAACGGCGCCGCTATGTCCATCGGCCGTACCTCCACGTTCATCGACATCTACGCTGAGCGCGACCTTGCCAACGGTACCTTCACTGAGGAGCAGATCCAGGAGTTCGTGGATCACTTCATCATGAAGCTCCGCATGGTCAAGTTTGCCCGTACCCCCGAGTACCAGGCCCTGTTTACCGGCGATCCGCAGTGGGTCACCGAGTCCATCGGCGGCATGGGTGTTGACGGCCGTACGCTCGTTACCAAGATGAGCTACCGCTACCTGCACACGCTCGAGAACATGGGCACCAGCCCCGAGCCCAACATGACCGTTCTGTGGTCGACCCGTCTGCCCGAGAACTTCAAGAAGTTCTGCGCCAAGACTTCTGTCGCCAGCTCCTCGATCCAGTACGAGAACGACGACCTCATGCGCGTTTACCACGGCGACGACTACGGCATCGCCTGCTGCGTGTCCTCCATGCGCATCGGCAAGGAGATGCAGTTCTTCGGCGCCCGCGCCAACCTGGCCAAGTGCCTGCTGTACGCACTCAACGGCGGTGTTGACGAGGTCTCCAAGAAGCAGGTCGGCCCCAAGTATCGCGCCGTCGAGGGCGATACGCTCGATTACGACGACGTTGTGGCCAAGTACAACGACATGATGAAGTGGCTCGCTGGCGTGTACGTCAACTCGCTGAACATCATCCACTACATGCACGATAAGTACTGCTACGAGCGCATTCAGATGGCTCTGCACGACAAGCACGTGCACCGCTGGTTCGCTACGGGCATCGCTGGCCTTTCCGTCGTGGCTGATTCCCTGTCCGCCATCAAGTACGCCAAGGTCCACCCCGTCCGTGACGAGAACGGCATCATCGTCGACTTCGAGACCGAGGGCGAGTTCCCCAAGTACGGTAACGACGACGACCGCGTCGACCAGATCGCTCACGACGTTGTGCACCAGTTCATGGAGTACATCCGCATGAACGACACCTACCGCAACTCCGTGCCCACGACCTCGGTTCTGACCATTACCTCCAACGTCGTGTACGGTAAGAAGACCGGCTCCACGCCCGACGGCCGCAAGGCTGGCCAGCCGTTCGCCCCGGGTGCTAACCCCATGCACAAGCGCGATAGCCACGGCGCCATCGCTTCGCTGTCTTCGGTTTCCAAGCTCCCGTTCCGCGATGCTCAGGACGGCATCTCCAACACCTTCTCCATCATCCCGAGTGCGCTCGGCAAGGAGGACCAGGTGTTCTTTGGCGATATCGACCTTGATCAGCTGGGCGAGTAACTATTGTTAGTGCTATACTAACAATAACGATTACTGATTAGCGCGCCGGTTTCGGCCGGCGCCTATTAATCGAAGGAGACACATTATGAAGGTTTCTGAAGTTTCCGAGATCCAGGCCGATAACCTGGTCCACATGCTCGACGCTTACGCCGAGAAGGGTGGCCACCACCTGAACATCAACGTCTTCAACCGTGAGACGCTGCTCGACGCTCAGGCTCACCCCGAGAAGTATCCGCAGCTGACCATCCGCGTTTCCGGCTATGCCGTGAACTTCCACACGCTCACCAAGGAGCAGCAGGACGAGGTCATTGCGCGTACCTTCCACGACAAGTTCTAAAGGGGTTTAACTCCCGCAGGATCGCCGGGCCGCTTTGGGTTACTTTCCAAAACGTCCTCGGACATGCAAAGGGCTCCGCTGCGCGCTTCGCGCGGCGGAGCCCTTTGCGTCCTGCGGAAATGTTTTGGAAAGTAACCCAAAGCGGCCCGGCGGGGGTTCTGTGTAGTCACCCTTTAGGCGGAACTCTCCTAATTATTTGGATGAGTCGTTTACTTACTTGTGCTGTTACCGTCTTCCCGCTGTTGTTGGGGTATGCTTTGTTCGTATGTAAACGTATGACATGTTGATGGGGGAGGGTGCTATGGCTCGCGAGGGCGCTCGTTCTAAGGATTCTGCTAAGCCTGGCATCAAGGAAGTTGCAGCGGTGGCGGGGGTTTCGCCTACTACGGTATCTCGCGTGCTGAATAATCGCGGCTATATTAGCCAAGAGACCCGCGATAAGGTCCATGCCGCGATGGAGCGCATCAACTATACGCCCAACGATATCGCCCGTGCCATGCTCAACGGTCGCCTTAATCTTATCGGTATGATCGTTCCCTTTGTGAGCAGCCCGTTCCATGCTCAGGTTGTGCAGGCGGTCGAGCGCACGTTGGCGGAAAATGGCTTTAAGATGTTGCTGTGCAACAGCGCCAATCGACCCGATCTTGAGCGTTCCTATATCGACATGCTCCGCCGCAATATGGTCGACGGCGTCATCGTCAACTCCCTCAATATCGGTGCCGAGGCATATGCCGAGATGGGCTTGAGCCTGGTTGGCATCGACTGCGATCTTGGCGAGGGCTCTGTCCAGATTGCAAGTGACAGCTATGGCATTGGCGAGCTCGCCACGCGCCGTCTGATTGATGACGGCTGCAGGCGTATCCTGTGCCTGCGCAGCAATAGCCGCATGCGCATGCCTGCCAATAAGCGTACCGATGCCTACCTCGATGTTGTTGAGCAGGCCGGCTTGTCCGCGCTTGTCCGTGAGGTTGAGTTCGTTAAGCCCGACGACGAAAAGGGCGCGGTCGTTGCGAAGATCCTCGATGAGAACCCCGATATTGACGGCATCTTTGCGGGAGACGATACGATGGCGGCCATCTGTCTCAACGTGATGAAGCAGCGCGGCTTGAGCGCTCCAGACGACATTAAGGTCGTGGGCGCGGATGGTGCCCGCCGCACTATGACGTTTATGCCTGACTTAACAACCGTACGTCAAGATATCGATCGCATCGGAGAGCTCGCGGCGCAATCCATCATTGCTCTTATTAACGGTGAAAAGCCCGTGTCGAATATCAAGCTTCCCGTTGAGCTTATCGAGGGCAAAACCGCGTAGTTCATCCCGTGCCAAAAGAATTCCTCAAACGCCTCTGATGACCGTTCACCGGCATATGTCAACCGTTTGCCGACGACTGGAACTGCGAAAAGACGTATTGGTGTGAAAACGTTTGACATATGAAAACGATTGACATATCTTGCCATTGTACCGAGTTAGTATGTCGTGGAAAGGAAGTCTCGGATGCACAAGGTGTATTACCAGCCTGAGGGAATTTGGGTAGGCGACATCATGCCGTACGGCGAGGACGGCACGTTCTATCTCTATCATCAGCGTGACACGCGTAACCCCGAACCTTTCGGAGAGCCGTTTGGCTGGGCACTCGCTACGACCAAGGATTTCGTCAACTACAAGGACTTTGGCGATAGCCTTGAGCGTGGCGGCGACGAGGAAGTCGACCAGTACATTTATGCCGGCACGGTGTTTAAGGTGGGCGACAAGTACCATGCGCTCTACACTGGTTGCAATCGCGATAAGGTCCGCGCACGTTTGATGAAGCAGGTTCTTCTTCACGCAACGAGCGACGACGCCGTCAAGTGGGAGAAGAACATCGCCGAGACGCTGCTTCCGCCCCAGGAGGGTTACGATGACCGCAACTGGCGCGATCCCTTTGTGCTTTGGGATGAGGAGAACGAAGAGTACATGCTCATCCTCGGCACGCGTGTGGGCGAGGACAAGCGTCTGATGACCGGCCGCCTGGTCAAGTTCACCTCCAAGGATCTGACCAACTGGGAGTTCCAGGGCGACTGGTGGAACCCGGGCCTGTACACCATGTTTGAGATGCCTGATCTCTTTAAGATGGGCGACTGGTGGTACCTCGTCTTTTCCGAGTACAGCGACGGCAACAAGACCCGTTACCGCATGTCCAAGTCCATCAACGGTCCTTGGATTACCCCCGCTGACGACTCCTTCGACGGCCGCGCGTACTACGCCGCTCGCACCGCATTCGATGGCGAGCGTCGCGTTCTCTTTGGTTGGGTTCCTACGCGTGACGAGGGCGGCGACCCCAGCTCTTACCTATGGGGTGGCACCTTTATGCCCCTCGAGATCGTTCAGCGTGCCGACGGAACGCTCGGCACCAAGCTCCCCGACAGCATGCTTGGCGCCTTTGGCGAGGCTAAGGCAGTCGAGACCTTTGAGCTTTCCTGCGAGTCGGGCAAGGTCGAGCAGGTGCTCGCCGCGGATGCCGGCTCCACCTACTTGCTCGATGCCGACATTGAGCTCGGCGGTAACGCTGCCGGCTTCTCGGTCAAGTTCGCCGAGGACGCCGAGACCGGTCTTGCCTATGAGTTCCGCGCCAACCTGCGCGAGGGCAAGCTCGAGTTCACGCCGGCTCCCCAGTACCCGTGGTTCCAGGTCAACAACATGGGCCTCGAGCGTCCGTTGTTCTTTAAGGGCGAGGGCACTCACCATGTGCGTCTGGTCGTCGACGACGACATCGCGACCATCTTTGTCGATGATGTTGCGCTCAACGCTCGCTTCTGCAACAAGCAGGGCCAGGGTGTGGCGCTTACCGTCACCGACGGTGCGCTCAAGTGCGCAAACGCAACGATCGCGTCTCTGTAGCGGCAACGAACCGTTTTATGATTTAGAAAAGGAATGGAGAGGAACATGGACTACAAGGCAGTGTCCCAGCAAGTCGTCGACAACGTCGGCGGACTGGAGAACATCGAGGGCGCCACGCATTGCGTGACCCGTCTGCGTCTGGTGCTCAAGGATACGAGCAAATACAACAAGGCCGAGCTCGAGAACATCGATGGCGTCAAGGGCGTGCTGTACAACAGCGGCCAGCTCATGATCATCTTTGGTACCGGTACCGTCAACAAGGTTTACGACGCCTTTATGGCTCTGACTGGCGTCAAGGAGATCAGCGCTTCCGAGGTCAAGGGTGCCGAGGCGGACAAGAAAGGCAAGTTCTTCTCGGTCCTCAAGGTGTTCTCGGACATCTTTATCCCCATCATTCCTGCCTTCGTCGGTGCCGCTATCATCATCGGCCTTAAGTCGCTGATCGTTGCCAACGGCCTCTTTGGCATGGAGGGCAGCCTCGCCGATCACAGCGAGTTCCTCAAGAACCTCGCAAGCTTCTTTGCCATTATCGCCACCACGTTCGACTACCTGCCTGTCCTGGTTATGTACAGCGCAGTCAAGCGTTTTGGCGGTAACCCGATCCTGGGCATCCTCGTCGGTATCGTCATGGTTCACCCGAGCCTTATGAACCGCAACACGTTCGTTATGGACCCGACGGGTGCTGAGTACTGGAACTTTGGTCCGCTCTCCATTCCCATGGTTGCTTTCCAGGGCGGCGTGTTCCCTGCAATTCTGACCGCCTGGTTTATGGCCAAGGTCGAAAAGATTGCCCAGAAGTACATCCCCGAGGTCGTTTCGTTCGTCTTTGTCCCGACCGTTACCCTGATTCTTGCTAACGTCGCCCTGTTCACCGTGTTCGGCCCGCTCGGTAACCTGATCGGTGACGTCCTCGCCGGCGTAATCGATATCCTGTACAACAGGATGGGCGTCTTTGGTGCCTTTGTCTTCGCCGCGTTCCTGCAGCCGCTCGTCGTTACCGGTACGCATCAGTTCATCCAGGGTATCGAGGCAAACCTTGTTGCCACGACTGGCTTCAACTACATCCAGGCCATCTGGTCGGTTTCCATCATCGCCCAGGGCGGCGGCGCCATCGGTATGTACCTCATTCACAAGAAGCACTCCAAAGAGCGCAACATCTGCATGTCGTCCTTTATCCCGACGCTGGTCGGAATCTCCGAGCCCGCTATCTTTGCTGCAAACATGCGCTATTCGATCATTCCGTTCATCTGCGCATGCATCGGTGCAGGCTGCGGCGGTGCCTTCGTGAAGCTCTTTGAGGTGCGCGCTATCGGTCAGGGTCTGACCGGCGTGCTTGGCCTGCTCATCGTCACGCCCGAGACCCTCGTGTGGTATGTGGCTGGCAATCTCATCGCCTTTATCGTGCCGATCGTCTTGATCTTTGCCTACAACAAGGCAAAGGGCGTGCCGACCACCGATGAAGAGGGCGCTGGCGCTGGCTTCGACGTTAGCTTCTAGTTGAGCCGTTCAGTGTAATCTGAGGATAAGTTCATTTGAGGAAGGGCGTTCGACTCGTGTGAGTCGAGCGTCCTTCCCCATAGACGAGAAAGTCAACGGCGATGTTAAATCAAAAAAACAAGGTGACACGCGCGGACTATGAGCAGTGGCGTGCCGGACAGGATGAGACGGCGGCTCGCATCGCGTCCGACCCCGATAGGCTTCTGTTCCATGTGGAGCCTGAGCTTGGCTGGCTCAACGACCCCAACGGTTTGGTTCAGATTGGTGATACGTATCACATCTATCATCAATACGATCCTTTCGATGCTGCGCATGGCGGTCCAGTGCTTTGGAACCATCTGACGACAAAGGATTTTGTGACGTACGAGAATCACGGTCCCGTGCTGTTCCCCGATTCCGATTTGGATTCGAGCGGAGCGTATTCTGGTTCTGCCTTTGTACGTGATGGCAAGATTCACTACTTCTATACCGGCAACGTCAAGCATTTTGACCGCGATGATTACGACTACGTGTTGACGGGCCGTGAGCAAAACCAGATTCATATGGTTGCCGAGAATCCCGACGAATTGGGCGAGAAGCGCATGGCTGTTGGACCAGTCGATTACCCCGACGATATCGGTACGCACGTGCGCGACCCCAAGATCCTTGAGCACGATGGTATCTACTACATGGTTCTGGGCGCTCGTACGAAAGACGACCGTGGCTGCGTGCTTGTCTATACTTCGCGTGATTTAGGGGTCTGGAGCTATGCGACGCGCATTGAGCTGGACGAGAAGTTTGGCTTTATGTGGGAGTGCCCCGATCTGTTTGAGCTCGATGGCGAGCTTATTCTCGTTTGCTGTCCGCAGGGTGTGCCTGCCGATGGTTGGCGTTACCGCAATCCGCATCAGTGCGTGTGGTTCCCTATCGAGGCCGATTGGGAGGCACCGAGCTTTAAAATCGTCGGGCAGGGCATGCCCCCGATGGTCGATGCCGGTTTTGATTTCTATGCTCCGCAGTCCTTTGAGGATGCTGCAGGCCGGCGTTTGATGATCGGATGGTCGGGTTGCCCCGATGCGACGGCAGAAAACCCGACGGTGGCGCGCGGGTGGCAGTGCGCGTTGACGGTGCCGCGAGAGCTGAGCATGCGCGATGGTAAGCTCTGCCAGCAGCCGGCGCACGAGATTGAGAGGATGCGCGGCGACTGCGTTCGCGCGACAGGCGGTGAAACCGTTGAGGAGCCGGGCCGCCTGTTTGATCTTGTGGTTTCCTGTGAGGGCGCCAAGATGGTCGAGCTCGAGATTCGCAAGGGTGTCTTTGTGCGCTATGCAGACGGGATGCTTACCCTCGACATGGGTGACGAAGGCTATGGGCGCGAGCAGAGGTCGATCGAGCTCAGCGAGCTTCGCGACCTGCGCGTGCTTTCGGACACTACGATGGTCGAGATTTTTGCAAATGGCGGCGAGGCGGCACTTACGAGCCGTACCTATTCGCCGGCGGTTTCGGCGATGGGGTTGCATGCCGAGGGTGCGGCATCGATGAATTTCTACCGCCTCGTGCATTAACCGTGCATGGGGCACGATTGGACTTGCTGGGCGAAATGAATCGCAGTTGCCGCGGCCAACTACCGTTTATCGCGTATAGCGACCGTTTGCGGAGTAAGTAACACTTAGTAATAAACCGTGTAGAATCTCAGGTTAGCACGGAGTTTTCCAGGGAGACGCTGTCCTTTGTTGTGCGCAAGGGGCGGCGTCTCTTTGGCGCTTGGACGCCGTTGTGCAACAGTGCGGCGGCGCGTGCCATGTATTGAAAAGCCAATGTCGAGATGGGTCGTGATAATAATGGGCAAGTACGTAATCGTGGTTGAGTCTGGGTCGGATGTGACGCCGGAGCTCTGCGAGCGCTACGGCATCGTGCGCGTGCCCATGCATGTCACGATTGGTGACGAGACCGTCGAGGACGGCTCCATCGATCCGCTCGAGATTTACTCGCGCTGCAACGAGTTTGGCGTAATGCCCAAGACCAGCGGCTGCGCGCCTGCAGATTTTGCGCACGTATATGACCGTATCCATGCCGAGCAGCCCGATGCGACCATTCTGCATCTTGCGTACTCCGAAGTCACGACTTGCTCGCATCAGTCCTCCAAGATTGCGGCTAAGGGCCGCGACTACGTATTCTCCATGGATACGCGTTTTGTCTCGGTGGGCCAGTCGCTCGTTGCCGTCGAGACCGCCAAATACATCGAGGCTCACCCCGATGCCACCGTCGACGAAATTTTCGCCTTCACCAATTCGGTGATGGACCGTGTGCTGCTGGGCTTTGTTCCTACCGACCTAGCCTTCCTTAAGGCGGGAGGTCGTCTGTCCAACGTGGCATTCCTTGGCGCCCACCTGCTCAAGATTAAGCCCTGCATTGAGGTGACGGGCGGTAAGTTTGTGGCGACCAAGAAGTTCCGCGGCTCTATGCTCAAGTGCGCCCGCGCCTTTATTGACCACATGGTTGCGAAGGGCGAGATTGACTACTCGCATATTGGCCTGGCGTATTCGGTAGGCCTTTCCCAGGAGCTGCGCGACGACATGGAAGTCTATGCGCACGACCTGGGCTTTAAGGACGTTACCTGGACTCAGGTCGGCGGTGTCATCTCGAGCCATTGCGGCCCGACCGCCTTCGGTGCGGTGCTCACGCTTAAGGCGTAAGGTCTGGCGTCTATCGATTTCTATTGCCTCAGCGGCGGGCGGGGTGCGATAACCTTCCCGCCGCTCTTGCGTAGGGCCAAATAGGACAACCCAATTGACCGCTAAACCGTTTCGCCATCATGCGTATGGGCTAGAATGATTCTGGCATTTATGTAGCTAAAACCAATGAGAGGCAAGGTAGCGGGAATGGCTGAGATGACGCTCGAGGGTGTGGACGCTCGTCCCGAGGACTCTGCGTTTGCCCTGGGCCGCGTACATTCGATTGAGACGATGGGAACGGTCGATGGACCCGGCATCCGCTTTGTGGTGTTTGTTCAGGGCTGCCCCATGCGCTGTGCGTATTGCCACAACCCCGATACCTGGTCGGTTAGCGGCGGCACCATGGTGACCGTCGAGCACCTGATGGACGAGTTCCAGAGCAACCATGAGTTTTACCGCAGCGGCGGTATTACGGTGTCCGGCGGCGAGCCGCTCTTGCAGCCCGCGTTTTTAGCCGACCTGTTCCGTGCAATGCACAACAACCCCGATGGCCGCGTGCATACCTGCCTCGACAGCTGCGGCTATGCGTTTGACCCCAACCATCCCGAGAAGTTCGATACTGTTCTCAACGAGACCGACATGGTGCTGCTCGACATCAAGCATGCCGATCCCGTTGAGCATAAAAAGCTGACCGGTTGCGATCCCGCACGCATTCTGGCGTTTGGTGATGAGCTTGCCCGTCGCAAGATTAAGGTCGTTATCCGCCACGTGGTGGTGCCCGGCATTACCGATACGGTTGAGGAGTGCGAGGCGCTCGGCCGCCTCATCGCTCCATGGCACAACGTGGTGGGCCTGGAAATGCTGCCGTATCACACGATGGGTGTCGTCAAGTACGAGCAATTGGGCATTCCCTATAAGCTCGAGGGCGTTCCACAGATGGATACCGCGCGCATGCCCGAGCTGCGCAACGCCGTCATGACGGGCATGAAAAAGCGTCGCGCGGAACTCAAAAACGCTATCGGCTAGCGAGCCATTTTCGCTCCCCAAAGGCACTCATTGGGGACAGACTTAAATGAGTGCCCCTGGGCACCAAGTTGATTGCCAAAGAGCTCCGTCAAGTTGCGGTGGAATAGTTCTTGTTTTTCGGCTTATGCCGCCCAAATAGGAACTATTCCACCGCAACTGCGTTTTGGGCGGAGATGCGCAACAGAAT
>ENA-OYVP01001034-OYVP01001034.1-human-gut-metagenome-genome-assembly--contig:-NODE-1034-length-15422-cov-7.274419_pt1 | contig 15422 bp, 12 predicted proteins | sample MGYA00244160_ERZ653377 | MGnify/ENA primary metagenome ERZ653377 (study PRJEB26926, sample SAMN06165160) | human gut metagenome | biome: ENVO:00009003; feature: ENVO:2100002; material: ENVO:00002003...
GCTCGGAGATGTGTATAAGAGACAGTTTTTGAAGAAGAAGAATTAGAGGAAAGATTAGTTGTTCGGAAATTCCGAACAACTGCATCTGATGGCAAAAATTATAATGTAACATATTATAATTTGGATATGATTATTTCTCTTGGTTATCGTATAAAATCTAAAATTGCTACAAATTTTCGTCGGTGGGCAACGGAGCGATTAAAGGAATACATGCTCAAAGGATTTACAATGGATGATGAACGCCTGAAAAGTCTGGGAGGCAGTGGGTATTTCAAAGAGCTTCTTGAACGAATTAGGGATATTCGTGCCTCAGAAAAGGTATTTTACAGACAGATTTTGGAAATATATGCAACAAGTGTTGACTATGATCCAAAGGCAGATATTTCTGTTCAGTTTTTTAAGAAGGTTCAGAATAAAATCCACTATGCAATTCATGGACAAACTGCAGCAGAGGTAATCTATACAAGAGCAGATGCAGAAAAAGAGTTTATGGGGTTGACCACATTTAAAGGAAACCATCCTACATTAAAAGAGGCAGTTATTGCGAAGAATTATCTGGATGAAAAGGAACTTCGATCTATGGGACAGCTTGTGTCAGGTTATCTTGATTCGATAAAAGTGCTGGATAAAATGTAGAGATGTTTTAAGCACTAGCGTTAGAAATTGATTCAGTCAGGGATAAATTCTATCTTTTGGGAATCTGAATTACTATTTCTCCAAATTGTAATAGAGACATGAAAATCAGTGAATTTTGAAAATATAAAGAAAGGGCTCTTGTGCCTAAAAATCCAATATAAAAAGAAAATGGGACAGCTCACAGAAATCTAAGGTCTTGAAAAAACTGTATTTCTGCGGACTGTCTCATTTTTGCGATATTGGGGTTAAAATTGCTGTTGAGCGGTTAGCCTATAATAAATTTTATCTGCTTGAAATTATTCCTCTCAATTCAACGGCTCAATCACAGGTATTGTTTCCGAAGCAGGAGCGGATTCTGCCGGTTTGGATTCCTGTGTAGCTTTGGAAGCCTCTGCAGCTTTGGAAGCTTCTGTTGCTTTTGCAGCAGATGTAGCTTTGGAGGTTTCTGTATTTTTGGAAGCCTGCGTAGCCTTGGAAGCTTCTGTACTCTTGGACGTCTGAGCAGTTTTTGAGGTTTCTGTGTTCTTTGCAGCTTTGGTAGATTTTGTGGCCTCTGTACTCTTAGGAGCCTTCATGGATTTTGTAGCTTCCGTGCTCTTTGCGGCCTTTGCATCCTTAGCGGTTTCCGTACTCTTAGACGCCTTGGTAGACTTAGACGCCTCTGTATTCTTGGAAGTTTTGGAAGACTTTGCGGCTTCCGTGCTCTTGGACGTCTTTTCCTTATCGGAATTGGAGGTTTTCTTGTCCTCCTCTTTTTTATTTCCGTTTGTGCCGTTTTCTCCGTCTTCCGGGAAATCTGTTTCCCGGCTGTCTGTGTCAATGCCGGAGGTGCTTAAGGAAAAAGCGGCCTGATTTGCATTTCCGGCCATATCTTCCAGATATACGGTCAGGGAACCTTTCTCCAGATCAAAGGTAATGCGTCCGGTTTCCTTGTCATAGCTGACAGGAGCTGTCCGTTTTCCAGCATCATCCGTAGCATAAACAGCCTCATAATTGATTCCGGAAATATTGTCCTCTGCGATCAGCTCCAGTTTACCGTCTTCCATGACTACAGTTTCTTCATCGATCGAGGGAGCTGTGTCATCTAAGACTGCGATATGCTCGTTTTGACGGGCAGGCATACCGTTCCAGCTCTCCACATAGATTTCCAGAGCGCCGTTATTTGTTAAGGTAGCATGGTAAACGCCGCCTTCTTTTTTGAATTCAATATCCTGGGATTCCAGGGTTGTGGTAAGTTTCCGGATAGGAATCAGTGACTTTACCTTAAGGGAAACATCTACGGTTTTGTAATCAGTGGTGTCCCCTACAGTCAGCTCGATTCGGGGGGAAGCGGTCACCAGAAAGAGCAGAAGAAGATTGAAAACAATAAACGGCAGCACATACCATAAAAGATTGTGAAGGAACCGGTTTTCATTTCCGGAACGGCCGTTATTGCTGGTTTTGGGGCTGCGCCGTGAGCCGCGTGAGGCCGGTGAACGGTCGCTGCGGGGCGCTGTATAGGATGAATGGCGGTCCATTGCCTTTGTCCTCCTTTGAAGTTTGGTCAAAATACCACTATAGCATAGCAGAAATTGTCTGGTCTTACAAGGAAAAATTGCTCTTGTAAGAGTGTTGTAAGAAAGTCTGTGGGGAAAAGGGATGAAAACAGGAGCAGAATATGATATGATGAAAATGATACTACATACGCCAGAATATTCCCGGAACGGGAAGGGCACAGGATGATCCTCAGGGGTCCAGCGAGAAAAGGGGCAGAGCCATGATAGAAGAAGCAGCAGCATTTGCGGCGCAGGCGCACCATGGAACATTCAGAAAAGGAACACAGATTCCGTATATTACACACCCGATGGAGGCAGCTGTGATCGTATCCGGGTTTACAGATGATCCGGAAATGATCGCGGCAGCTCTATTGCATGATGTGGTGGAAGATACGGGCGTGACAGAAGAGGAGATTAGGGAGCGCTTCGGTTCAAGAGTAGCCTGTCTGGTGGCAAATGAGACAGAGGATAAAACAAAAAGCTGGAGGGAACGGAAGGGAGATACCATACAGCATCTGAAAAGTGCTCCAAGAGAGATTAAGATCCTGGCTCTTGGAGATAAGCTCAGCAATATGCGTTGTACGGCAAAGGATTATCTGGTTCTTGGGGATGAAATCTGGCAGCGGTTTAATGAAAAGGATAAGGCCATGCACGCCTGGTATTACTGGGGGATTGCAGATGCATTGGATGATTTAAAGGAACATCTTTATTACAAAGAATATATTATGCTCTGCCGGACTGTATTCGGAGCGGGGACATGAGGTCAATGAAGCAGGAAGTCCATTGGCTTTAGGCGATGGACGGTCTACTGGAAGCGGCAGACAGTAAGGAGAATGAAAGAATGAGCAATTTAAAACGAAACGGCAGGATTTTGGCGCTGCTTGTCATAATGGGAATCCTGTTTGGAATCCAGGGAATGACGGCACTTGCAGGAACCATGGGAGTAGGGGCGGCAGCAGGTCCGGCCGGCGGGCCGGGCATGGAAGCAGTGGGCCCATCAGATCAGAACGATGAGCAGGAAAAGCCGTCTGAAACAGATGGGGTACAGAGCGCGGAAGGTCAGCCGGCAGGCGGATCCGAAGCCCAGGGGGAATCCGGACAGTCCGCTGCCGGATCCGAAATTCAGGATACAGCGGATCATTCAACAGCCTCATCTGACCTCCCTCTTCAGGTAAACTACAGTATTTACTCCCCGATCCAGGGATGGAGCGGTACGGCTGCGGATAATCAGGCATTGCAGGCTCCTTATGGAAGCTGGGTGGCAGCTATGAGGGCGAATCTGATCAATATTCCGGCAGATGCCCAGGTAGGCATCCGCTATCAGGTAAATTTAAGCGGGACCGGCTGGCTGGATCCGGCAGAGGATGGAGCGGAGGCGGGAAATGCGTCTGCTGAGGCGCCGCTGGAAGCGATCTGCATGGAGCTGTATGGAGCGTCTGCAGCATCATATGATCTGTATTATAAGGTTTATCAGAATGGTACATGGACGGATTGGGCATTAAATGGAGCTGTGGCAGGTACGGAGGGAGCTGGCCTGAGGATCGATGGAATCAGGGCTGCGATCACGGCAAAGGACGCCGGAGCGCCTCAGGCAGCCATGAACGCAGTCGATCCCTCCAGACCTATGATCGCCCTGACCTTTGATGACGGCCCGCGGACTTCGGTTACCAGCCGGATCCTTGACAGCCTGCAGCAGAATGGGGGACGGGCTACATTCTTTATGGTAGGTACCAATGTGGACTCCAATGCCGCAGTGATCCGCCGTATGGCCGAACAGGGCTGTGAGGTCGCAAACCACACCAATGATCATAAATATCTTACAAAAATTGGGGCGGAAGGCATTCGCAGCCAGGTAGGTTCTGTGAATCAGAAGATTGCTTCTGCCTGCGGTGTGCCTCCGGTACTGATGCGTCCGCCAGGAGGATATGTGGACGGCGCATCACTGTCTGTATTAGGCTCTATGGGTATGCCGGCAATTATGTGGTCTATTGATACGAGAGACTGGCAGCACCGTAATGCTCAAAGAACCATTGATACGGTTCTGGATCAGGTAAAGGATGGAGACATCATTTTGATGCATGATATTTATGAGCCAACGGCACAGGCGGCAGAAGTTCTGATTCCTGAACTGACAGCCAGAGGTTATCAGCTGGTAACAGTCAGCGAACTGGCTTCGTTTAGGGGCGGTATCCAGCCCGGACATAAATACAGCCAGTTCCGTTAAAAATACTTGCAATTTGAAGCATACATATTTATAATGTCTTTACCGGGCGGAGTTCCCTCCGTCCGGATCTATTTTCTAAAGTCTTCAGGGTTTTATACATCAGATTCATTCATTTCTTAAATTTCCAAAGGTCTCCCACACCAGGATATTTGATTTGAAAACAGAACCGCACATTGGCAATTAGATAAAAGCAGAATACACTGCAAAAGGCGGAAAGGCAAACAGGTATTTTATGTAAATCAGATAAACCAAAACGGGGGAACAAATATGAACGAATACAAAAACAGAAGGCAGCTTTTATGTCTGGCGGTCACGGCGGGAATGATGTTTACTGCTGTCAATGTATCATCCAAAACGGTCTGGGCCGCTGCAGAGCAGGTGATCGAGTATGATCCGAATCAGGAGGAAAAGACACATCCGGGCTCCATTATTTTAAAACAGAATTTGAAGGAGGAAGACTTACCGTCGTTGAAACAGCCGGAAGCTTCCTATACAGATGAAAATGGGATTCATTACCGCCTGGCGGACTGGGAGGTGCGTGAGCTGCCGGAAGCTTCCCGGAGCCGTATGCTTGAAAAAACGGAAGTGTACCGGGAGGTAGAAGGAGCAGAGACGCTTCCACCCTATGTGGACAGCAGGCAGGAGGAAAATGGCGCAAGGATATCAGGACGGCTGTATATGCAGGAGAGTCGGGTACTGGGGGAGGAGTGGAGAGAGGATTTTCAGGCGCCTGTGACATTTTATTCCTATGGAGCAGATGAATATGAATTGGGTGGAATAAAAATTTCCGGGGAAGATATCCTGGATTCAGCTTTGGCAGAACAGGAGCTTCTTTTAGGAGAAATGGGGCTTTCGTCCGAGGCTTACCATATCACATCTATGGATTGGGATGGGGAAAGCTTTATGGATGAAACGGGCCAGGTCTGCCGCAGGGCGTCGGCAAGGGGAGAGAGGCTGCTGCGTGATTACGAGGCTGTATACAGAGGACAGGTTCAGGTTGTGGAGCCGGTTTCCTATGAGGTGTCCGCTGTGTATGAACCTGCGGAACTGGGGAATATTTCTAATTCAGAAAAAGAGCAGGAAGAGGCATTGGTTTTAGAGCCGGAAGCGACAGAAGAACCGGATCCATTTTTACGCTGGATCCGAACCGGAGTGACTGTTACGGCTGCATTGGGAGTTTCAGGCATATTGTTGGGGATTGTTCTGTATTTTACAGGGAAAAACAGGCGTAAAAGCCAGGAAGAGGAGCTGAAATATAATTAGGGCTTAATGATTTTTTTATAGAATTCTAAAGAAAATTTCAAAGAAAATACATAGTAAAAACACAGATTGCGTAGTAATATGTATCGTGTATACAGAAATGTATGGAGAGGAGAGTTCATTTATGAAAAGAAAATATTTTATGATCGCAGTGATGGCAGCTGCCCTTGGAATGACTGCCTGTTCATCTCAGAAAACAGAGACTGAGGCAGCAACGGCTACGACAGCCGCGTCTTCGGCAGCAGAGACAACCACGGCAGAGGCTTCTTCCGAGGAAGAGGAGGCAGAGACGGAGAACTTTTACGGTATTGTAAAGACAGTAGAGGATACGGTTATTACAGTAACAGACGATGCCGGAACAGAAGCCGGATTTGACGTGTCCGGAGCAGAGCTTACCGGAGCAGAGGCCATCGGTGAAGGCGATGAGGTAGATGTTTACTACACAGGAGCGCTGGGAGAAACGCCGGCAAAGGCCGTAGAGGTTGATATTGTGATTTCCGCAGCAGAGGAAGCCGAGGAGGAAGCTGCTGAGGAGGATGATCTGACAATTACGGGAACCATTGAAAGCACAGAAGATGGAAGCCTTGTTTTAAAGACGGAGGACGGTTCCTATACCTTAAATACCCTCATTGCCCAGACGGTCACAAAGGACGGCGTCAAGGCCGGAACAGAGGCAGATATTACATATTATGGAGATCTGGAAGATGAGGAAGTTCCCGCAGTCGCTACAAAGATCGTGACTGCAGACGCCAGAGATACAGAGGACGCGGGAATTAAGACCCTTACCGGTACCGTAGCAGAGGCAGAGAGCAATCATGTTGTTCTGGATACAGAGGATCCGGAAAATACCTTCTTTTCATTTGTGGGGGAAGATGGGATGTTTGACGGCTTAAAGACCGGAGATACGGCTACTGTGATCTATGAGGGTACATTAACAGCCAAGACCATTAAAGCATTAGGACTTAAAAAGTAAATAATTTCTTTTGCACCCGCCTGTTGGAATCGTTCCGGCCGGCGGGTGTCTGCATATAAAGGATTCTGTAAAAAAATTAGCACTCGACTCTTGACACTGCTAATAATGTGTGTTATAGTACGCATAGAACAAAGAACAGAAACACGATTCCGCAGCAGAAAGGGGAATGGCGTATGAATATCAATAAATTTACACAAAAGTCCATGGAGGCGGTGCAGGGCTGTGAAAAGCTGGCGTATGAGTACGGCAATCAGCAGATCGATCAGCCGCATCTGCTTTACAGTCTCCTGACCTTGGATGACAGCCTGATCATGAAGCTGGTTACGAAAATGGGAATCCAGGGAGATATGTTTAAAAATGAGGCCAAACAGGCCATTGAGAAGCTTACAAAGGTAAGCGGCGGCGGCCAGCTTTACATCAGCAATGATTTAAACAAGGTACTGATTAACGCTGAGGATGAAGCAAAGGCTATGGGAGACGAGTACGTTTCGGTGGAGCATTTGTTTTTAGCACTTTTAAAGCAGCCCGGACGGGAAATGAAGGAGCTGTTTAAGACTTATGGAATCACCAGAGAACGGTTTTTGCAGGCGTTGTCCACCGTCCGGGGCAATCAGAGGGTAGTCAGCGACAACCCGGAGGCGACCTATGATACACTGGAAAAATATGGTTATGACCTGGTAGAGCGGGCCAGAAACCAGAAGCTGGATCCGGTGATCGGCCGCGACAGTGAAATCCGCAACGTAGTCCGTATTCTGTCCAGAAAGACAAAAAATAATCCGGTGCTGATTGGTGAGCCCGGCGTAGGTAAGACAGCCGTTGTAGAAGGTCTGGCTCAGAGAATCGTCCGGGGCGATGTGCCGGAGGGCTTAAAGGATAAAAAGCTCTTTGCCCTTGATATGGGAGCCTTAGTGGCAGGAGCCAAGTATAGAGGCGAATTTGAGGAGCGTTTAAAAGCAGTTCTGGAAGAGGTAAAAAAGAGCGAAGGCCAGATCATCCTCTTTATTGATGAGCTTCATACCATTGTGGGAGCAGGAAAGACAGAGGGATCCATGGATGCGGGCAATATGTTAAAGCCCATGCTGGCAAGAGGCGAGTTGCACTGCATCGGCGCTACTACCTTAAATGAATACCGCCAGTACATTGAAAAGGATGCGGCCTTAGAGCGCCGGTTCCAGCCGGTTATGGTGGCAGAGCCTACGGTTGAGGACACCATTTCCATTCTCAGAGGACTGAAGGAGCGGTATGAGGTTTACCATGGCGTAAAGATCACAGATTCCGCTCTGGTAAGCGCAGCCATGCTGTCCGACCGCTATATTTCCGACCGTTTTCTGCCCGATAAGGCCATTGACCTGGTAGATGAGGCCTGTGCAATGATCAAAACTGAAATGGACAGTATGCCCGCAGAATTAGACGAGCTGTCCCGCAGGCTGATGCAGATGGAAATCGAGGAAGCAGCATTAAAAAAGGAAACAGACCGCTTAAGCCAGGATCGTCTGGCAGATTTACAGAAGGAGCTGGCAGAGCTGCATGATGAATTTACCGCAAAAAAGGCTCAGTGGGAAAATGAAAAATCCAGCGTAGACCGCCTCTCTGCTCTCCGTGAAGAGATTGAGGCTGTAAACCGCCAGATCCAGGATGCCCAGCAGAAATACGATCTGAACAAGGCGGCAGAGCTTCAGTATGGAAAGCTGCCCCAGCTGCAGAAGGAGCTGGAGGCAGAGGAAGAGAAGGTTAAAAAGGAAGATCTGAGCCTGGTTCATGAGAGTGTGACAGAGGATGAGATTGCAAGAATTGTGTCCAAATGGACCGGCATTCCTGTGGCAAAGCTTACAGAGAGCGAGCGCAGCAAGACCCTTCATCTGGATCAGGTGCTCCATAAGAGAGTCGTAGGACAGGACGAGGGCGTTGAGAAGGTCACAGAGGCCATTATCCGGTCAAAGGCAGGAATTAAAGATCCTACGAAGCCCATTGGTTCCTTCCTGTTTTTAGGCCCCACCGGCGTAGGTAAAACAGAGCTTGCCAAGGCTCTTGCAGAGTCACTGTTTGATGATGAATCCAATATGGTGCGCATTGATATGAGCGAATATATGGAGAAGCATTCTGTGGCACGTCTCATTGGAGCGCCTCCAGGATATGTGGGCTATGATGAGGGCGGACAGCTTACAGAGGCTGTGCGCCGCAAGCCCTACAGCGTAGTGCTGTTTGATGAGGTGGAAAAGGCCCATCCGGATGTATTTAATGTGCTGCTGCAGGTACTGGATGACGGACGGATCACAGATTCTCAGGGACGCACGGTGGATTTTAAAAACACCATTATCATTCTTACTTCCAACATCGGCTCCCAGTATCTTTTAGAGGGGATTGATGAGAATGGCTCCATCCGCCCGGAGGCTAAAGAGGCTGTGATGAATGACCTGAGAACTCATTTCCGTCCGGAGTTTTTGAACCGTCTGGATGAAATGATTCTCTTTAAGCCTCTGACAAAGGAAAATATTGGAAGTATTGTGGATTTATGCATTGCGGACTTAAACCGCCGTCTGGCAGACCGGGAGTTAAAGCTGGAGCTTACAGAGACAGCGAAGGCCTTTATCACAGAAAACGGCTATGATCCCGTATATGGCGCCCGTCCTTTAAAGCGGTATCTGCAAAAGAATGTAGAAACCCTGGCAGCAAAGCTGATTTTAGGAGGAGGGCTGCGGGAAGGCGCTGTAATCGTGATCGATGTATCGGAGGATGGAAGCAGGCTTATCGCTTATACGGAATAAAAAGAAAGGAAGGTCATAAGGTGAATAAGATTCCAAAGGATCCCATGATCCTGTTCAGCTTTGTGAATACACAGCTTAGAGACCGTTTCAGTTCATTGGAAGAGATGTGCAGAGAAATGGAGCTGGATCAGTCTTATATAGAAGAAACTCTGGAAGGTGCAGGGTTTTCCTATGATCCCAAACGGAACTGCTTCCGCTGATGGTTGGCAGCAAAAGCCGGCTTTATCTGATGTCTGGTCAGATAGGGCCGGCTTTTTTGAGGTGGTGCGAAAGGGCGAAGGCTGGAAATAAATAACAGGATGTGGTAGACTGGATAAAAGATCATTCACGGAATAGGGATGTATATTGTGATGGGGGATCTGTTAAGCTATAGTAGGAATACCCGATAGAGGATGAACAAAGCAGGAGGAGATATATGGGAGTGATATTCAATGAGGCAGAGGCTGTCTGGGAATGGCTTATGACGCATCTTATCGTAATCAATCTCTTGTTTTCCATTATTATTATTTTTTTCCAGCGCAGAGATCCCAGATCGGTATGGACCTGGCTGTTTGCTCTGAACTTTATTCCGGTGTTCGGAATTATATTTTATCTTCTTTTCGGCCAGGATTTAAAAAAGAGCCGGATGTTTAAGGTAAAGGGAATCAGCGACCGGCTGAATATGCCGGTTAAAAGCCAGGAAGAGATTATCCGCTCAAGCGATATTCCGGAGGAAATGATGGATCCCCTCATAAGGGATTTCCGCAGCCTGATCCTCTATAACCTGGAAACTTCCGGAGCTGTGCTTACGACCGACAATCAGGTGAAGATCTACACAGACGGCCAGGCGAAATTTGAAGGCCTTCGGACCGCTCTGCGCCGTGCCAGCCGATTTATCCACATTCAGTATTATATTATTAAAAATGACGAGGTATTTGATTCGATCGTGCCGATTCTGGAGGATAAGGTGCGTGAAGGCGTAGAGGTGCGGATTCTTTATGACGGCATGGGGGGTCGCTTTATGCCGAAACGCCGGTGGGAGGAACTGCGCCGCGCCGGGATTTTAGTCGGTGTATTTTTCCCTCCTATTTTAGGCTGGCTGAACCTGCGTGTAAATTACAGAAATCATAGAAAAATCGTTGTGATAGACGGGAATGTGGGATTTGTAGGCGGTTTTAATATTGGACGTGAATATATTTCAAAGGATCCCGGATTCGGTTATTGGAGAGATACCCATCTGCGGATCACCGGTGAAGCAGTGATGAGCCTGCAGATCCGCTTTGCACTGGACTGGAATTATGCTACGGGAGAGAATCTCTTTAAAAATGAGGCCTATTTCCGGACAGATCTGAAAAAGAAGACGGACGTCCGAAGGGATAAAGAAAGACCGGCCTGGCCTGATCCTGAACTGGAGGGAAGCCAGGTGGGAATGCAGATCATTGCCAGCGGTCCGGATACCAGAGAACCCCATATCCGAAACAACTATCTGGAACTGTTTCACAAGGCAAAGCACCATATTTATATTCAGACGCCTTATTTTGTGCCGGACGACGCCATTTTTTCGGCGCTTAAGATGGCTGCTTTGTCCGGGGTCGATGTGCGTCTGATGATTCCCTGTAAGCCGGATCATCCGTTTGTGTACCGGGCAACCTGTTCTTATGCAGGAGAACTTTTGGATTATGGTGCAAAGGTCTATATCTATACTAATGGTTTTCTCCATTCCAAGGGGATTATGGTTGACGGCCGGGTCTGCTGCTATGGCACTGCCAATATGGATATCCGGAGCTTTGAACTGAATTTTGAGGTAAACGCTACGATTTATGATGAGGCGGTCACGGCAGAACTGGAGCAGGCATTTATGAATGACCTGCCTCACTGCCGCCAGATAACAAGAGAGGATTATAAAAAAAGAGGCTTTCTGACCAGGATCAGGGAGCAGGGAAGCCGTCTTTTGTCTCCGCTTTTATAGGAAGAATAATTTTCAGTTCTGCTGTCCATACTAGCCCTATGAAGAGACAGTATAATGGAAAATTAAAAGAATCGCTCCGCAATTTCTGTCGCTGCGGGATTGCGGGCTGGTGTCTGGAGGTCATTTTCACTTCATCGGAATCCTGGATGCGGGGAGATATGCGGCTCATGGGGCGCACCTCGCTCTGGATGTTTCCCATCTATGGCATGGGAGTCCTTCTGCCGGGGATCGTAAATACGGCAGACCGTTGGCTCACCGGCCTGTCTGCATTCCCGGAGGCGGGAACCGATCGTATTTCACCACCAGCCAGACTGGTGCGCCACGGACTTATGGATATGGTTCTGATTTTTGCGGCAGAGTATGTGACAGGAACGATTTTAAAGTATTTTAATGTGTGCCCATGGGATTATTCCATGTGGCCCGATCATATCGGCGGGGTGATCCGGCTGGCTTTTGGGCCCCTGTGGTTTTGCACCGGGCTTCTCTTTGAGATGCTTCAGACCCCCGGCAGACTTGAAAACTCAAACTAACAAAGAGTTGTATTTCCGATGTTTTCTGGTATATAATGGATACCATCAGCGGGCAGGAGAGCATCCCTTTATCCGCTGATGGCAGTAAATATTTTGAACAGAAGGAGAGTTACATATGATACGCTTATTGCTGGCAGCCATCGCCATTGTGCTGTATTTGGTACTTACTTTTCCGGTTTTGTGTTTTCTGGAGAAAAAGGCAAAAAAGAACCCGGAGGAGGCAGGCTGGAAGAGCTTTTCCATGGTGCGGTGGATTTTTAAAAAAATCAGCCGGATCGCCGGGATCACATACGAGGTGCGGGGGCTGGAAAATATTCCCACCGACCGGGCGGTGCTTTATGTGGGAAACCACAGAAGTTATTTTGATATTGTCATGGGCTATATGACCGTTCCTGGACTGACCGGTTTTATTGCCAAAAAGGAAATGATAAAGATCCCGCTGCTAAACCGCTGGATGGATCGGATGAACTGCTTATTTTTGGATCGTTCGAATATTAAAGAAGGTTTAAAAACTATTTTGGCAGGAATTGAAAAGATCAAGGGAGGAATTTCCATGTGGATTTTCCCCGAAGGAACCAGAAATCCCGGTGAAAATCCGGAAAAACTGATGGAGTTCCATGAGGGAAGTTTAAAGATTGCAGAAAAGAGCGGCTGTCCGGTGATCCCTGTTGCCATGGTGGGGACGGCAGAGGTATTTGAGCGTCATTTCCCATGGATCCGGCCCAGCCATGTGATCATCGAATACGGAAAACCCATTTATTTAAAGGAACTTCCGGCAGAAAACCGCAAGTTCCCCGGAGCCTACACAAGAGAGATCATTTGCTCCATGATAAAAGAGCTGGAGGAACAGAGATGAAGGAACTGAACTTACAGGAGATCCGGCAGCAGCTGGATGTGATTGACGCCAGCCTGACAGAGCTGTTTGAGACACGTATGGAGCTGTGCAGAGAGGTGGCTGAGTATAAGATACAGACCGGAAAGCCTGTTTATGACAGGGAGCGGGAGCAGCAGAAGCTTAAGGCGGTTACGGCTTTGGCTCACAGTGATTTTACGCGCAAAGGTACATATGAACTGTTTTCGCAGATCATGACCATCAGCCGCAGGCTTCAGTATGGTCTTCTGGCTTCCCACGGGCAGGAGATGGACACCGGGTTTTCCATGATCGAGGATTTAAAAAGGGAAAATGTGCGGATCGTATATCAGGGTGTGGAGGGCTCCTATGGACACGGTGCGGCCCGCCGGTATTTCGGCCCGGATGCGGATATGTACCATGTAAAGACCATGGAGGATGCCATGACAGAGGTGGAGGAGGGCCGGGCAGATTATGCGGTGCTCCCTATTGAAAACTCCTCCGCTGGGGCAGTAAGCGACAACTATGATCTCTTAGTAAAGCATAATGTGTACATCGCAGCGGAAACGGAGCTTCCGATTAACCATGCGCTGCTGGGCCGGGAAGATGCGGATATTAAGGATATCCGGACAGTTTATTCCCATCCGCAGGCTCTGATGCAGACCTCCCAGTATCTGAATGCCCACAGGGACTGGAAACAGATCAGCACGGTCAATACGGCGGTAGCGGCTAAAAAAGTGGCAGAGGAAAACGATCGTTCCCAGGCGGCGGTAGCCAGTGAGATTGCGGGAGAGCTTTATGGCTTAAAGGTGCTGGAGCGCTCCATTAACCACAATAAAAATAATGTGACCCGTTTTATTATCCTGTCAAAGGATCCTGTATACAGAAAGGGCGCTAATAAGGTGAGCATCTGTTTTGAGGGCGTCCACAGAAGCGGCTCTCTTTACAATATGCTTGGAAATCTGATTTACAATGACATCAATATGCTGATGATCGAATCGCGCCCCATTCCCGGGAGAAGCTGGGAATACCGTTTTTTTGTAGATGTGGAAGGGTCTTTATCCGATGCAAAGATCCGCAATGCTTTAAAGGGGATTTCTGAGGAAGCCGTATCCTTAAGGATCCTGGGAAACTACTGAGCCGAACCGGTTGGAGCGTGGATTCCCTTATCCGCTGATGGTAAGGGAAATATGGATACAAAGAAGAAACGAGGAAAGAGATATGGATATCAGAGGACTTGTGATCTACCGCAATTTAAAACATCAAACGCTGTTTGAGCAGATGGCAGGATTTATGGGAATGTCAGAAGAAAAGGAGAGTACAGATTCTTTTGCCTGTGCGGGACAGCTGATCGAACTGGCTGCAAAGTACGGCTTTGAAGGAAACCTGTGGCACTGTTTTCTGGCGCTCTGCCTGGCAGATAATGAAAATGCATATACAACTGCCTGTGAGGTCAAAGGGCCTGCAGGCGGTACTCTGGATCTTCTGGCGAAAGAAGACTTTGCCATTTTCAAGGCACTGTTTGATTTTGATCTTTCTTCTCTTGCGCCCTCTTCTTTGTGGAGCCTGCTTGCGGACTACCGCCCGGCACTTCAGGAGAGCCGGGTTTTTAACCGCAGGATCAGGGACAGGATTGTGGAGCTGGCAAAGGCCCTGGAGCAGGCATCTGACCTGGAAGGATTTCAGCAGACTATGGTGGAATTTTACAGGGGATACGGCGCGGGAACCTTTGGACTGAATAAGGCTTTCCGGATTCTGGAAAAAGAGGCCGGAGGGCTGACGGTGATCGATCCCATTGTAAATGTGGAGCATATTTATTTTAAGGATATTGTGGGATATGAGCTTCAGAAGCATAAGCTGATTGAAAATACGGAGGCTTTTGTAAATGGAAAAGAGGCCAACAACGTACTTTTATTCGGTGATGCGGGAACGGGAAAATCCTCCAGCGTAAAGGCGGTTTTGAACGAATATTACAGCAGGGGCCTGCGTATGATTGAGGTATACAAGCACCAGTTTAAGGATCTTTCAGATGTTCTGGAGCAGATCAAGGACCGCAATTACAAGTTTATCATTTACATGGATGATCTGTCCTTTGAGGATTACGAGCTGGAATATAAGTATTTGAAGGCTATTTTGGAAGGAGGACTGGGAAAACGCCCGGATAATGTGCTGATCTATGCGACCTCCAACCGCCGCCATCTCATCCGGGAGAAATTCAGCGACAAGAGGGAGCTGGATGACGATCTTCACAATAATGATACGGTTCAGGAGAAGCTTTCTCTGGCAGCCCGGTTCGGCGTTACGATTTACTACGGTTCACCGGATAAACGGCAGTTTCAGTCCATAGTCAAAGCGCTGGCTAAGAGGCATCAGCTGGATATACCGGAGGAGGAACTGCTTTTGGAAGCCAATAAATGGGAATTGAGCCACGGAGGACTTTCCGGGCGTACGGCTTCCCAGTTCATTACCCATCTGCTGGGATGCGATTTTACATAAAATATACAGAAATTTTACATCATAAGGAAGAAAGAAGATGAGTCCGGGATTATAATAGCAGTCATATAGTCCCGGGCTTAGGCCATACAGGGGATCGGGCAGCGCGCCCCAAAAGGAGGAAGAACGTGGCAGTAAGAATGTTTGCAGCGATAGAGATCGGCTCATTTGCTCTGGAACTGGGAATTTATGAGATTTCTGAAAAGAC
>ENA-OYVP01001036-OYVP01001036.1-human-gut-metagenome-genome-assembly--contig:-NODE-1036-length-15395-cov-9.481421_pt1 | contig 15395 bp, 10 predicted proteins | sample MGYA00244160_ERZ653377 | MGnify/ENA primary metagenome ERZ653377 (study PRJEB26926, sample SAMN06165160) | human gut metagenome | biome: ENVO:00009003; feature: ENVO:2100002; material: ENVO:00002003...
CATACGGATGCAGATAATCAGAAAATCCCGGTATCTTCAGTTCGCCCAGTACTTTTGGCTTTTTCGGATCAGACAAATCTACGGAAAAGAGTGGATCCACCTGCTTATATGTTACAAAGTAGCAGCTCTCTTGCATAAACCTTGCGGAATATACCTGCTCTCCCTCTGCCAGATTCTCCAGTTTTCCTACTTCTTTCAGATCTTTATTTAAAACATAAAGGGCATTTGTCGAATCTGCCGGCTGGCTGGATACATCAGAAGCTCCGTCAATTCGAAGCAATGGATTCACGCCTCCGGATGTATCGTCATTTTCCCGGATCGTGGTTACAACCCGCAGATATCCCTCATATTCATCAATGCTGAAAGAATCATTGATCACACCGTCGATCACAACCTGCCCTGTTCCATCCAGTTTTCCGTCTTTATAAGAGACTTTCCGGATCTCAGTCTGTGTCACCGGAGAAACTTTTGCGTCATAGATTGTGTCATACACATAAATATTATTCTCACTTACATAGCACTGACTGCCATCTCCAAAAAATGCCAGATGATCGGTCTGCTTTGTCGGATCTTTCAGACTGAAGGAAGTCACCACAGTATAGACTCTTCCTTTTTCCTGCTGCGGAAGTAAAATATAATTACTTTCTATCAATTTTCCCTGTACTTCCGGTACATAACTGCTGATATCGTCCTTTGGTCCGGAAATATCCGCATAAAACGTACTAAGCAGATACATATAATCCCCTGATACACGCATAGTATGGAAACTTCCGCTCTGCGACATCTCACCCAATGATTTCGGATTTGCCGGATCACTCACATCAAACGTCTCCGCTACCGTATATGGCACACTTCGAATCACTCCCTGGCTGTCTGTCTTATCCGTTGTTCTTGCATACACACACACCAGTTTGTCATCTTTTAAATAAATCTCGATCAGATAATCATTCGCATCCATGGAAATGGTTCCTGCTTGCTTCATCTCTTCAGATTCAATATTCAGGATCTGCACCTTATCCATGCTCATGATATACAGATACTTTCCGTCTGTCTTGACGATATCACCTTCACCGACCCCCTCTGTCCGCACATTCGTATCGGAATGTGATACAGCCTGATCAGCGACTGCTTTCTCCCCTGTATAAAGAGCCGCTCCATCAGCTCCCCCTGTGCCATACATGATCTCTTCCTCTTCTGCCGCTGCCTGAACGTACTCGTAAATCTGATCATAATCCTTCGCACTTGCCAACGCAGCAGTCGACTCAGCGACTGTATCGTCCGCAGTCTTTTCCGCTGCCTTTTGTGCTTCCTTGTCCTGCATCATTCCACGTCCGGAAAATGCCACTGCTCCGACTACAATACAACAGCATGCCGCTGCTGCCACAATTCCATAAACCGGTGTCCGTTTTTTCTTTTTCTGTGCCAGTTTCTTTTCAATATTCTCAGGTTTTAAAGAATCAGGCACTTCCATCCCCTCTGCTGACTGCATGATCTTGTCTTTTATTTCCTCTTCTGTAAAATGTCTGTCTCTTTTATTTTCCATCCTTATACCTCCATTTCCTGAAGAACCACTCGCATCTTCTCCAGGGCTCTCTTTTTTCTGGAACGAACCGTTGTCGGATTCATCTTAAGCATCTGGCCAATCTCATCGCTTTGATAACCTCCAAATACCGAAAATGAAACAATCAGGCGCTCTTCATCATCCAGTTTCCAGAATGCACTCTTTACATCCTGTGAGATAGCATAGTCTGACTCTTCTGATGGATAAGTCTCATCCAGCTCATGTGTCTGGTTTCTCTTTCGAAACTGGTTCTTACAATGATTGCTCAATATGGTAAAGATCCAGCTTCTGAAAGACTCCTCCTTTTTGAGACTGGATATCTTTTCATAGGCTGCCATCACTGTATCACTGACTGCATCTTCCGCTTCCTGCGGATGCTTCAGCGTATACAAAGCAAATCTATAAAGCTCTACATAGATTCTGGAATACAACTCTGAAAATGCCTTGATATCCCCACGCTTTGCACGCTGTATCAGAACTGCTTCCGCACTTTTTTGATAATTGTACATCCGCATCCCCTCTCTTTCTTTTTCATTTATTTTGCTGTTCACACCATTGCTTGTCTGTCATATATAAGAGTCTCTCAAATGATGTTTTGTTGCATGGAAAATAAAAAAATCAGGAAGATTTTTATTTCTCCCTGATTTTTCATTTGTCTGGCTCTTATCCTCTATAGTAATTGATCAGACATCCTTTTAAAATGATCTCTCTCTCTGCGTCTGTCAGATCACCCAGATAAAACTCTACTTCTTTTAACTCGTCTCCTACGACATATGCCTTGATCACATCTGCTTTTTCTGCCACAGCATCTCTTACATCTGGAATAAAGATGTAATCATCATTCTTAAAGGAAAGTGCTTTGTCATCTTCCTTTGTCAAAAGCGGCAGCATTCCCCAGTTAATCAGGTTCGAGCGGTAACGTTTTGTTGCATACTCATTGGCAATATTCGCCCATCCACCCAATACTTTCTGGCAGGATGCAGCCTGTTCACGAGCGGAACCATCTCCTGGTTTTACTGCAAAAATCGTACTTCCAACTCCCAGATTTCCTTCTCCGACCTGAGGGAACTGCTTCTGGATTTTTTCCATTACAGGTTTTAACTCTTCCAATACTTCCAGAGGGCACTTACCTGCTTCAATCGCTTTCTGTGCAGCCTGTACTTCTTTTGCACGTCCCACATAAGCAGGATCTTTTCTGGAAAGTGCAAACTCTGCCAATCCCAGCGGGTTTGAACGATAAGAGGATGTCTCACCGGATGGGATCAATTCATCCGTTGTGGTAACCGGATCGTGAATCTCAGATACTACTTTGAGCACCAGATTCTGTGGAAGCGCTGACATTTCCGGCCAGTCCTTGATATTTGGTCCAAACTTGATCTCTACGCCCGGATCTGCCACACCTTTGCTGTCGAAGACGCGGTTTGCGTAAATATTCTGATCAAAGTGATATTTCTGTCCCTTGTACTCGACATCCATTGCTGTCGCCGGTGTCAGGAATCCTTTGTTTGCCGCCGTTGCCGCAATTGAACGGGCATCCATCAGTGCAACAGAAGAAATCTGACCGTTCTGGAGCTTGGAACCTTCTCTGTTCGGGAAGTTTCTTGTTGTATGACGGATAGAGAATGCATTATTTGCAGGAGTATCTCCGGCGCCAAAACATGGTCCGCAGAATGCAGTCTTTACAACTGTTCCTGCTTCCATCAGATCTGCGATTGCTCCATTTTTCACAAGTTCCATATAAATCGGTGTACTTGCCGGATATACGCTGAATGTAAACTCATCCGCACCGATATTTCTTCCTTTTATAATATCCGCTGCTGCACAGATATTTTCAAATCCACCACCTGCACATCCCGCGATGATTCCCTGATCAACATAGAGTTTTCCGTTCACGATCTTGCTCTGAAGAGAATAATCCACTGCTCCGTCCAGACTGATCAGAGCTTTTTTCTCCACTTCATGGAGGATATCTGCCAGATTTGCATTCACTTCATCGATCGTATATACATTGCTTGGGTGGAATGGCATCGCGATCATTGGCTTGATCTCGCTCATATTAACATAAACCATTCCATCATAGTAAGTCACTGCTCCCGGATTCAGCTCCTTGTATCCCTCGCTTCTTCCATGGATCTCATAGAATTCCTGGATCTTTTCATCTGTTTTCCAGATAGAAGACAGACAGGTTGTCTCTGTTGTCATAACATCGATTCCAATTCGGTAGTCTGCACTTAATTTGGAAACTCCAGGTCCCACAAATTCCATGACTTTGTTATTTACATAGCCATTTGCAAATGTGGCTCCAATGATCGCCAGTGCAACGTCCTGTGGGCCGACTCCTTTTGCCGGTTCTCCATCCAGATAGATTCCGATCACTTCTGGTTTCTTGATGTCATATGTCTTATTCAAAAGCTGTTTTACAAGCTCCGGTCCGCCTTCTCCCATTGCCATGGTTCCCAATGCTCCGTAGCGGGTATGGCTGTCAGAACCAAGGATCATCTTGCCGCACTCTGCAAGAACCTCTCTTGCAAACTGATGGATGACTGCCTGATGAGGCGGAACATACACACCACCGTACTTTTTCGCACAGGTAAGCCCAAACATATGGTCATCCTCATTGATCGTTCCACCAACCGCACAGAGACTGTTATGACAGTTTGTCAAAACATACGGTACCGGAAATTTTTCCAATCCGGAAGCTCTTGCCGTCTGAATAATTCCCACAAACGTAATATCGTGGGATGTCAATTTATCAAATTTAATCTGCAGGCGTTCCATATTGCCTGAAGTATTATGACTGTCCAGGATTCCATAGGCAATCGTATTCTTTGCAGCCTCTTCTTTCGAGACAGGAAGTGACACATTTCCCGTATCTTCCAGGATTTCTGTGCCGTTTAACAAGTACACACCGTTATCATATAATTTAATCATGGTAACCTCCTTTGTCTTTCCAATAATTTCACTAACTGTTTATCATTTTAGCATGTTAAAGAGGGAATTGCAAAAAAATTCTGCGGGATTATCTTGTCTCCCGCAGAATTTTTACAACTTCCAGTCTGGTCTCCCCGACCGTGATCACATCTTCTTTCTGGATCACGATTGGATTATGAATCTGTTTTCCATTCAAATATGTATGATTTTTTGAACCTTCATCTCTCAAATACAATTTGTCACCGCTTCGGATGATTGCACAATGCACCTTTGACACTCTCAGATCTTCCGGTAATGAAAGAAACTTGTCATAATCTGACGATGCACTGACTCTTCCGATTCCCAATGAATCATAGAAGATAAAACTGTACTGATCCTGCTGGTCCACATCCTCCAGCACGATCTTCCAGCGGCGCTTCGCCGGTGCTGAAGATGTACGGCATTCTGACTGCTGTCTCGCCGGACGGCGTCTTGGCTCTGGTTCATAATCATCCTCTTCGTCGTCATCGTCATCGTAGTCATCATCATAATCGTCTTCCCGTGAATGATATCTGCGTTCAAACTGATTATAGTCTTTTTTCTCTTTCAATAATTTTGAAACTGTAAAGAAAATTACCGCAATGATCCCTACGATCAATACCCCGATAATAATCCAGTATAACATAATTCATCAACTCCTCTGAGGGTATCTTACTATACTTTTTCTACGAGGGCAACAAAAAGAAAAGAACTTTTCCTGCTTAGTTGATCACCACACCGCCAAGGCAGCTGCCGCCTGTATTTTGCGGAGGGGCAACCTCTGTTGTTCCCTGATCAGATGGAGCTGTGTATTCCGGAACGTATTCCTGCTGCGCTGCCGCCTGAGCCGCTGCTTCTGCTGCTGCCTGCGCTTCTGCCGCTGCCTGCGCTTCTGCCGCTGCCTGGGCCTCTGCTGCTGCCTGAGCGGCCTCTGCTTCCGCCGCTGCCTGCGCTTCTTTCTGTGCTTTCACATTGATTTCCTGCTCTTTTGTGCTCATCTCATCTCCGGATGCTTTGCTTACATATTTTACAAATCCAACCTCATCCTCAAAACAAAGCTCTGCTTCCTTCTTTATATCCTCAAAACCAAAGGAAGCCAACTCGATCACTCGTCCATCCGCCAACGTCAACTGTACACTATATCCGACATTGATTGCTTTATCCGTCTCCGCGGCAGGAGCTGCTGATGTGTCCGGTGTATAGAACAGCTCGACCATATCTCCGTTTTTCCAGACTTCCCCAGATTTCATCATGTTAGCCGGATATTCTGTCTGAGCTGTTGTCTTGACTGTGATTCCCGTAATATCTGCTCCTACACTGTTTTTCACCAGCACATCAAATGCTTCCGCTGACTCCACACCGATCTTCTGATACTCTTTTTTCTCTTTCGTTTCTTTCTGTGCTTCAGTCTTCACCTTTTCCTTTGGTTCCTCACTCTTTCCGCAAGCTGCCGCACTGATGCTCATACATGCGATCAACAGCATTGCCACTATCTTCTTTTTCATCGTTTTCTCCTTTTATTCCCATTTAATATCTTTTGATGCTACAATCTTTGCTTGTCCGCTGTTTTCTGTGATCACACTGATGTGAAACTCTCCCTGAGGCACACTTGTGCCCTTCAGATAAAGCTTATATCCGTTGCCTTTCCCATCCTCTGTGATCTTATAAAATGCCTGATAGGTTCTGGTCTCCTGAGTTGCCATGTCACGCACTGCAACATAAATGTCCGAATTATCTTCCAGATATTTCTCTTCAATCTTTCCTTCCACCGAAAGATAAGAACCCTCTTTTTTCGCCTCTATGGATGATTTTGTCTTCACCTCCGGCGCCATCCGATTCTCTGTTAACGCCCCTTCCATGATTGGAATCCTTTTTGCAAAATCCTGAATATTACGTTCTACTTTTTCAATCACCACATACTGCGGATGCAGTTCTTCTATCTGTGTAAGATTATACGGTACCAGTCTGGAAAAATATCCCTGTCCAATCTCATCCGCTACAAATGGAAGCAGACTCTCTCCAAACGAATCTCGGTACATCAGCATACTTCCGTCTTTCTGTGGGTTGTTCGTCTGTATCCAGGCATCCATATTGTCTTTCACTTCATTGACATAGTCAAAAGAGAACTCCTTGTCGTAAACATATTCCTCCTCCAACTCAAACCCGAACGGATACAACATCTCGTCAATATCACCGACATGACTCTTCTCCAGTTCATACGGAACATTTAAATACGTCTCGTGTTCCCGTCCCAGCTTCTCCATCAGAGTATTGTACGCAAGCACTGCTCCTTTGTTATTCCAGTGAGAATCTCGATGGAAATATAACACTTCCTCTTCATTCTGGAACAACTCTTTTACATCTATAAATTCTACTCCCCGCTCTGTCAAAAGCTCTGTCAGACGTTCCAGATTGCTCGTATCGCCTGGCTTGACGTAATACGGCATCGCCTCGTCATACAGTGTATTTTTATTCGGAATGACCATCAGAACGAACTGGCTTCCATTCTGCTGCACATAATTCTGCATCAGTGTGATGTTATGAATCACATTATACATTTCCCTTTCAGACAACAAATTTCTGCCTCTGTAGTCATTGACAGTTCCCCCAAAATAGAGCCAGTCATCCTTTCCCACAATCACCTGATCCGTTGCACCTGTCTGAAACACATTTCCCTTTAAAAGAGCATTGGCCGTCACAAAGTATTGTCGGAATGCGAAATGATCCTCAAAGTATTCTCCCGCTTCTTCAAGGTAATCCTGATTCCATGTCCCATCCTCTTTCCACTTCGGCCATTTTGCCAGTTCGGTATTCTCTGAAGTTGTCGTCGTCGGCCAGAATGTCATTCCTGCAAACGGAATCATCAGAATTACCCATACGAAAATAATATAGATCAAATATCTCTTCTTCATGCTGCCAGCCTCCTAAAACCTGAAATAGATAAACGGGTTATAAGTACCACTGGACAGACTCATCATACTGAGCAAAAGAAGCAGCACACTTCCCACATAACTAAATGGAACAACGATTCGTTTTACGGCCGCTCCTCTTTCCATAAATGCGTGAATGCCCGGCAGGATCGGCATACATCCGAGAATTCCCACAAACAGCATCACCAGATAAAACGGATTCAGCCAGTAAACAGCCACCTGCATAGAAGCACTGTCGAAATTCCAGCCGGTAAACATGGTTCCTATCATCTGGATTCCCTGGCCAAATGTGTCTGCCCGAAACATCACAAATCCGATACACACGACAAGCATCGCATAAATATGTCTGAAAAATCCAGGAAGCTTTCGGATCGGAAGAAACTCTTCGATCAGGGAAAATACACCGTGCCAGACTCCCCACAAAACAAAAGTCCAGCTTGCTCCATGCCACAATCCTGTCGCTGAGAATACAACCATTTTATTGACACAGGTCCTAAGCTTTCCTTTTCTGTTTCCCCCGAGAGGGATGTACAGATATTCTTTAAACCATGTGGAAAGAGAAATATGCCATCTTCTCCAGAACTCCTTGATGCTTGCTGAAATATAAGGATAGTTGAAGTTCTCCTGGAAATGAAATCCAAACATATGCCCCATTCCGATTGCCATATCACTGTATCCGCTGAAATCATAATAAATCTGAAGCATATAAGAAATCGCTCCGATCCATGCTGCCACGATATTGATCTCCCCGATCTGAGAATTGAACACACCGTCCGCTGCAATTGCGACCGTATTTGAAATCAACACTTTCTTTGCCAGTCCTATCGTAAATCTCCGGAAGCCTTCTGCAATTTCCTGAACATCCGTTTTACGCGTTTCAATCTGCTTCTGAATATCGTGGTATTTTACGATCGGACCGGCGATCAGCTGTGGAAAAAATGAAACATACAGCATCACATTGAATACACTTTTCTGCGACTGTACTTCGTCTCTGTAGACATCAATCACATAGGAAAGCGCCTGGAACGTGAAAAATGAAATCCCAATCGGCAATGCAATTTCTGTCATTGGGATCTGTGTACCCGCAAGCTGATTGATCGTCCTTAGGATCATGTCTGTATATTTAAATACGACCAGCAGCCCGATATTAATGACTACTGCGATCAACAGGGCTGCTTTTCGCAGCCCTGCATTTCTTGTATTCATCATTCTTCCAAAGAAGTAGTTCATTACGATGCTGAAAATCATCAGCAGCACATAGGCCGGTTCTCCATATGCATAAAACAATAAGCTCGCCAGGATCAGCAATACGTTTCTTGCCCGCAGCCCCGGCAGTATATAATACAACGCAAATACAACCGGGAAAAACACGCATAAAAATGTCATCGAACTAAAAACCATAAAATACCCTCGCTACCACTTATATTGCAGTACGGTATTTCCGACCGGCTGCATATAGAAATTGTATCTTCCTATTTCATCCTGTGCTTCCGGATCGCAAATGTAGGATGCTCCATTCATGCGGATAATCACCCATCCATGAGGACCGTACCCTCCTGCTGCCATTCCAACCTGTCCCTCTACATACTGCGCGTCATATCCAAGGCCTTTGGCAAGCTGATAAAATGCCGCCGCATACACAAAGCAGTTTCCTCTGTGCTGCTCAAATGCCATAATGGAATACCACTGATCTCTTGTATATCCTGCCGGAGGTGTTACATGAATCGGCAGAGTCTGATAACTGAGATTGTTCACGCACCACCAGTAGCACGCATTCAGATCCCTTCCAACCTGATTATAAATATTATTGACGTGCTTGTTTACTCTTGCAGCCGCACCTGATACCAGATTGTAGGACACAGCTCCGATTCCGATCTTTTGTCCCTGATAATTCGCATACACATGAGTGATAAACTTTCCGCCATCCTGATGTTTATCTGCAGAAATCGTTGCTGACCAGCTGCCATCTCGATTTCTTGTTCCCTGATACCAGACAATATCATCCTGCCCGCCAGTCTCACTCCATGTAGGAAATTCTACACTCTCTACATTTCCACTATTCGGATTGTACACGGTAACCTTCACAGTGGAGGCATCTATCGTCTCTACTGCAATATAATTTTTCGCACTGATGGATGCAGTTGTAGCTCCAACAAATCCCCGAATCCCATTTTCCATTGTTACATAGGCATGTACCTGATACGTGCCAAAGTGATTTTTATGATTTTTCACCTCGACATCTACAGAATATGTGCCATCTGAGTTTTTGTTCGCAGTATACCATTTGATATCACTCTGATCTCCTGCACACCAGACCGGAACTTCCACCTTGGAAACCCCTGCCGGCGCCAAAATATCGGAAATCTTTACGTTAAAAGTTCCCTTTTCTCCATCAATATTGCTCGCCTGCACGGAGCTTGCGCCTGGCATGGCATCTACATTAAATGTTGTTCCTTTCAGGAAGATCATATCTCCGTTTGGCGCAACTGCATACGCATGAACATTATATTTTCCTGCTGTTTTATGATTCTTGATCTCAATATTTGCAGTACCGTTTTTTGCAGTGTACCAGACAATATCATCCTGTCCGCCAGTCTCACTCCAAACTGCAAAACAGATTTCCTTTGCTCCACCCGGAATCTCTGCATTTTTTATGGAAGCCTGATATCTCTTCTGTGTTCCATCTGTATCTTTGACACTCAGATCCCCCGCTTTAAACAGCATCTCACACGAGGTACTTCCTTCAAAATTCATATCTCCTGTGATATCCTTGAAATAAATATGTGCAGTATAAGTTCCTGCATGATACTTGTGATTTTTAATGTTGACTTCTGCTTCATAGCTTCCATCACTCTGTCTCGAAGCTGTGTACCATTTAATATCGCTCTGATCCGCTGCACACCAGACCGGAACCAGGACTTCTCTTACGGCACTCGAATTCGTAATGCCAGATACCTTCACTGTGAAGGTTCCTTTATTGATATCCTTGGATGTGATCTCTACATTTCCGGCTTTCGGCGACTGCACAGAAAATGTGTTTGCCTGCAGTATGATCATTTTTCCTGCTTTGTTTTCTGCATAAACATGAACAATATATGTTCCCAGTGATTTATGGTTTTTCAGTTTTACTTCTGCTGTATAACTGCCGCCTTTCTTTTCACTTTCATACCAGACAATATCGTCCTGTCCGTTTTTTTCGCTCCAGACCGCATATTTAATGCTCTTGATCCCTCCTGGAACAGAAGCGTCTGACAGCGTCATTTTCCAGGAATCACCCTTTTCTTCTGCAGAATAGTTACCGGCGGTTTTGCTGACGCTCTTTTCTATACCTCCTACAAAAGACTGGATTCCATTTTCGTCTGTTACATAAGCATGAATCGAATAAGTTCCTTCATTATACTGATGATTCTTCAATTTCACATCCGCATAATACGTGCCGGATGCCGCCTTCTTTGCCTCATACCATACAAGATCGCTCTGATCCTTCTGACTCCATACCGGCACCATCACCTTCTGTACCCCACTGACCGCGGAAACTCCCTGCAATTCTACACGGAAGCTTTCATTTGAAGAAATCTCTCCCGCTGACATGTGTTCCATAGTCGGTGCCGAAATAGAAAATGAAGTCGCTTTTAAAAACTGTTGTTTTCCATCTTTGATGCCATATACGTGAACAGCATAATTTCCTGTGGACTTGTGATTTTTCACCGGCACAGAAACAGTCCATGTTCCATCCTCCTGCTTTACTCCGGCATACCAAACGATATCATCCTGTCCGTTCTGCTCGCTCCAGACAGGAAACTGTACTTTTGAAATCTCGCCCTCTACCCCGGATGCCGTGATCTGAACACTCTTTTCAGAAGCATTCACACTCGCTGTAATCTCCATCTGGCTGCTTCTGCTCTCAATCTCTGCTTCCTGCGTTTCTTCCGATACAGGAGCTGCCTCTTCCTTTGCAGCCTCTCTCACAACTGTTGTCTCCAGACGCTCCAGCTCAATCTCTTCTTCTCCTATAAATACAGATGGCTGAATATAATAATGAAGCTCTCCCTCTTTCTGTGGCTCCACATCAATTACGTACTTTTCAATATTCTGACCTGTGAAGTCATAAACCGGCACTGCTTCTTTTACCTCAGCAGCTTTCACATCCTGCTCAGATCCAATCCAAATCTTTCCTGTAAATTTGGTGAACTGATCTGCCATCTCTTTGTCAGGTGTAAAAACAATCCGGAAATTACCGGCTGCTTCGTCGGTCTGTTCCAATGATACATCGACTAAATCATTCACTTCTGTACCAACATCAGTGATTGCCGGCAGTTCTTCCTGACTTGTCTGTAAAACTGGCTCTTCTGCTGCCACTGCAGTCACAGGTGTCACTGTGCTCACTGTCAATGCTGTTGACAACAGAATCGCCAAAACACTTTTCCTTTTCATTTGTATCCTCCTTCCCCGCTTTATCTTCTATCTTTGAATTCTCGGCGGTATCTTCTCCTCCACAGTACATTTTACCCCCCCCGTATAATTTTGTCAATTCCCAGGTTTCACCATTTCACGAGATCTTTACCCTACTTTGCAATTGTTACTGCTTCCGTCCATCTCCGACTATATATTCTCGTTTTACCTTATATATTTCGCCCTTTTATTTGTAAAAAAAGAGAATGTCCTGAATCATGTTTTTCAGAACATTCTCTCTTTTTTTACAGCAAGTGCACCGGCTGCCAACTCATGATGGAACACTTGATGATTCCTTACGATTACTCCTGTGCAAAAGGAACCCATGGACAGCGTTTTGCGATTTCCTGATTATATGCTTCCAGATTTTTCATCTGTTCTGCAATATGAGACACATTCATCCGTTCCACAAGAACCTGAATTGTCTCTTTTCCTTCCTCCGCCAGTTCTTTACGTCTTTCTTCCGTAGGAATTGACGGTGTACTCATGTGGTCTTTCGGATCTCCAAAATAATATCCGATCGAACCACTTTGATATGCAAGTGCAAAAATATCATCAAATTCCGCACAAGTCTGCTTCTCCTGATGCTCATATTTTGTAGTCAGCGGTACATCTTCCAATCTGCCCAGCATATCATAAGCGCCCACCGTAATTGCATGGAATGTATCTGCAGATTTAAAAACATCCTGTCCATTTCTCATCAGCTGCATGATCATATCCATATACAGGATCGGAGTTCCTGTTTTATCCATAAAATCTCTTACCATCGGACTCACTGTCATATGTGCCGGACCATGTGCACTGATATAAATCTGTCTTTTAAATCCCTGGCGTAAAAGACTTTCCGCAATTCCTGTCAGATAACGAATTCCTTCCTGAATGCTGACCTGAACCGTTCCTCTTCCACTTGCAGTCGCTCCTGCATAAAAATATGGAAGACCAGTTAATACAAGTCCGTCACATGCCTCCGCCATTTTAAGTGCAAACGCTTCACTGACTACGGTTTCCGAATCCAGAGGAAATCCCCCGTGCATTTCCACAGTTCCGACCGGAACGATCACAATATCATTTCGTGTAAGATATTCTTCCACTTCATCATTCAACATCTTCGGTATAATTCTTGTTCTCATTTTTCACCTTTCCTCTTATAACTGAAATATCTTTTTGGCATTCTCAAAACAAATTTTCCGGTAGGCCTGTGCAGATAATTTTCCTTCCTGATACTGTCTGTCCAGCCATTCTCCCAATGGAAATACCATATCTGTATTTACCATATCGGTGCCAAACATCAGACGATCCTGAAATTCCTCCAAAAATTGTAAACCAAACTTTTCATCTCTCATAATAGCACATCCACCACTGTTTGCAGACAGATCCGCATATAAATTTTTATAATTTCTCATAAGACAGACCAATCTGCCGCCTTCCTTGACCGGACCTTTTCCCCATTCCATTCGAGATTTCAGATCCGGCTTCGCATCCTGACTGATTTCATGCCAGAACGGCTGACTGTGTCCTATAAATTTTAATCTAGGATATGTTTCTAAAGCTTCTTCCAACATCGGCAGTCCCGGTTCATCGACAATGCCATATTCATATCCCTCCTGCGGACTCATATGAAACAGGATTGGCATTCCCAGTTTTTCCGCCGCCTGAAATACAGCCTGAATAAACGGATGGTTTATTTTTCTGCAGATCATAAATTCACCAATTCCTACAGCTCCCTGCCTTTGATATTCCCTGAGCCTCTCTTCAATGGTTTCTTCACAATTTTCATCCAGATTACACATCCATACATATTTTTCAGGAAATCTTCTGGCCAGTTCTCTGCATTTCTGGTTTCCGGAGACAGAAGCCATTGCTCCTTCTGTCTCTCCGGATGACATAACAACCGCTTTTTCAATCTGAAGCTCTTCCAGATGAGCAAGCATTTCTTCGCCTGTTGATATCTTGAATTTTTCTGTTCCCGGAACCGGATCTAACGCTGCATGTAAATGAATATCTATTTTTTTCATAGCATACTCAGCCTCATTTTCTGTACTTTATTTTGCCTTTAATTCTGCATACATCCGTTCTGTAGTCTCTTTATTCAAATTAAAGATCAGCCCTACTCCAATCAACTCTAAAGCGCAAGTTACCACTGGAATGATATTGACCAGGAAATAAATTCCATTCACTGCTTCCGCTGTCTGCACGACATTAGAACCGGAAACAAATCCGATTGCTGCCAATCCGAAAGAAACTCCTGTAGAAGCAATCGTAGAACCTATTTTTCTGCTGAATGTATATAAAGAATACATCGAGCCATCGCTTCTTTCATGAAATTTCCATTCGCTGTAATCCAGACAGTCTGTAACAAGCGCCCAGATCAACATTGTAAATACTGTCTGTCCGATCGTTCCCAATACAACCAATGCCAAATACACATATACATTTTTGATTTCCATGACAACCGGAATGACACTAAAGATCGTACTGGAAATAATGGCTGCCATCAAGGTTGCTTTTTTTCCGAACTTCGCTACCAGCTTCGGAACCAATGGGAAACAGATCACCAGAATCGGAATGGTTGCAAGACTGATAATAGACATGACATCTGTTCTTGCATAGTACTCTTTAAAAATGTAGCTTCTTACCTGGTTTGATCCAGTGATAAAGAGCATACTTCCTAATGTTGCCACCATAACTCCGATCAATGGTCTGTTGTGTACGGTTGCTTTTAATACTTTTCCATAATTAAATTTCTCTGCTTTTTCAACATTCTGTCGAATACGCTCCTGTGTCAAATTGAGCAGAACAAAATAGCTGATAATACTTAAAACACCGAAGATTACCGCGATTAGTGTAAAACGTTCCGGAAGAATATTGCTCTGCTTGTCAAAGCAGACAACCGGAACAATTGAAAGCCCTACGATTCCTACGATCGTTCCACCGATACTTCTTGCTCTGGAAAGCTTACTTCTCTGGATCGGATCATCACTTACAACGCTGGCCATCGCACCAAATGGCATGGAAGTTCCTGTGTAGCTCATTCCATACAGAACATATGCAAATGCTACATAAGCATGAAGTGCAATTCCTTCCAATGGAACATTAAAAAAGCAAAGCACACCAGATAATGCCAGTGGAAGCATAAAAATCTTAATCCATGGTTTGAATTTATCTCCGGACTTTCCAATCATCCAACGATCTGGGAAAGATCCCATAATCGGATCATTGATTGCATCCCATAATCTGGCTACTAAAAATAACGTTCCCATCCATCCTGCACTGATTCCCAATACATTGGTACAAAAAATTAGAAAGTATGCATCTACAAATAAATTTACAAAGCTGCCTGCCATGTCCCCAAATACATACCCTATTTCATCCTTCACTCCGAAGGGGCGAATTTGTTTTTTCTCCATCCTGCTCATCCTCTTTTCTTTTTCTTTTCAATTCACGTGATTTGTGTCTGTCTCTTATACACATCTGACGCTGCCGACGAACTCTAGGGTGTAGAT
>ENA-OYVP01001067-OYVP01001067.1-human-gut-metagenome-genome-assembly--contig:-NODE-1067-length-14975-cov-3.270912_pt1 | contig 14975 bp, 11 predicted proteins | sample MGYA00244160_ERZ653377 | MGnify/ENA primary metagenome ERZ653377 (study PRJEB26926, sample SAMN06165160) | human gut metagenome | biome: ENVO:00009003; feature: ENVO:2100002; material: ENVO:00002003...
GTGCTCGCCTGTGTGGGAGGCGGTTCCAATGCCATCGGCAGCTTCTATCACATTATCGGGGACGAACAGGTCCGGCTGATCGGCTGCGAGGCGGCCGGCCGGGGGGCGGATACCCCGGAGACGGCGGCCACCATCGCCACTGGGAAGCTGGGTATCTTCCACGGGATGAAGTCCTATTTCTGCCAGGACCAATATGGACAGATCGCCCCCGTTTACTCCATCTCAGCCGGGCTGGACTACCCGGGCATTGGTCCGGAACACGCCCATCTCCACGCCATCGGCCGGGCGGAATATGTCCCGGTCACCGATGAGGAGGCGGTGTGTGCCTTTGAGTATCTGGCCAGGACGGAGGGCATCATCCCCGCCATTGAATCGGCCCACGCCGTGGCCTATGGGCAAAAGCTCGCGCCCACCATGGGCAAAGATCAGATCATCGTCATCACGGTCTCGGGCCGGGGCGACAAGGACTGCGCCGCCATCGCCCGATACAGAGGGGAGGATCTCCATGAGTAAGATCGCAGAGGCATTTTCCCACGGGAAGGCGTTTATCCCATTTATCACCTGCGGCGACCCGGATCTGGAGACCACCGCCGCCGCCGTTCGGGCCGCGGTGGACAACGGTGCGGACCTCATTGAACTGGGGATCCCCTTCTCCGACCCCACCGCCGAAGGGCCCGTGATCCAGGGGGCCAACCTCCGGGCACTGAACGGCGGAGTCACCACAGACCGGATCTTCGGACTGGTGCGGGACCTGCGCCGGGATGTAGAGGTGCCCTTGGTTTTTATGACCTACGCCAATGTGGTGTTCTCCTATGGGGCGGGGCGTTTTCTCTCCACCTGCCGGGAGACGGGGATCGACGGGCTGATCCTCCCTGACCTGCCCTTTGAGGAGAAGGAGGAATTTCTGCCGTTTTGCAGGCGGTACGGGGTGGCTCTGATCTCCCTCATCGCGCCCACCTCCGAGGACCGGATCGCCATGATTGCCAGGGAAGCAGAGGGCTTTCTCTATGTGGTCTCTTCTCTCGGAGTGACCGGTACCAGAAGCGAGATCAAAACGGATCTGGCATCCATGGTGGAGACCGTGCGGCTGAATACCAAGATCCCGGCCGCGATCGGATTTGGGATCTCCACGCCGGAACAGGCAAAGAAAATGGCGGAGACCGCCGATGGCGTGATCGTCGGGTCTGCGATCGTCAAGCTGTTGGAGCAGTATGGAACGGATGCGCCCAGATATATTGGTGCGTATGTAAAAGCGATGAAAGCCGCCATTGAATAGAGACAGCCGGATGGATCGCAAGGTGATATTTCCAGCATCAGCGTTTCATATATCCCTCGGCCTGGACAGCCGAAGATGTATTCTCTGTTTACTGAGCTGCAAATTTGGCACGGCGTTCCGGTAGACATAGACTCTTATCTCTCTATTTCATAAGGCCAGGTGTTGATGCCATCGAATTCGTAGGTCTTGGTGGCGCCTACAGTTGCGGCGCCGGCAGATCCTCATCGGTTTACAGAGGGAGAGCCGGTGGACCTATTTGAGCCGGTCCTCACTTTTGTAACCTGAATCCAGAGGGCAAAATCGTGTAATTTATTACTTGAACAGAGAGAAAGACTTTATAAATCAACTGGAAAACAAATATAATTGCAGGTACAATATAGCAAACTGAAACCGAGCCATATAAAATTTGCTGGAAAGAGGAATGTTCTATGCGGCCTGAACTGATCAGTCAGCCTATCACCGGAATTTGTTCTTTTGGACGGTATCCTATCTGCCTTGATTTGGATCGACTGGATGCGGACTTTGGTGTACTGGGGGTTCCCTTCGACATGGGAGTCGGCTTTCTGAGCGGGGCGCGCATGGGCCCAAGAAGGATTCGGGAGGCCTCCACACAGTATGGACGCGGAACCCAGGGATATTACGACTACGAAGCCGATGAGCAGATGCTGGCGGCTCCGATTACCATTGCCGACTGCGGCGATGCCGACGTGTTGCAGGGGGACCGGGATTATTCTTTCCACTGCATTGAGCGGGCGGTCCGCCGTATAATCCGTGCAGGCACGATTCCCATCGTCATTGGTGGAGATCACTCCATCAGCATTCCGGTTGGCCGGGCCCTGGAGGAGTACCACAAAGAGATCTGCGTCATTCAATTTGATGCACATTTGGATTGGACCAGCCATGTGGGACCACTGGTTCAGGGGAACGGAAGTCCCATGCGAAGAATGTCCGAAATGGAACACATTGGGCCAATGGTGCAGATCGGACTAAGAGGAATGGGCAGCGGGAAAAAACAGGATTACGATGATGCCCGCGCCTACGGCAGTCAGTTGATCTCCGCGCGGGAGCTGCACAGCAAGGGAGTATCCTATGTGCTGAGCCAGATCCCGGAGGCGGAGGCCTACTACATTACCTTCGATATTGACGGCTATGACATGACGCTGGCGCCCGGCGCCGCCTCCCCGCTCCCCGGTGGAATCACATATGATGAGAGCATGGATTTATTAAAAGGAATCTGCGAGACAGGAAAAGTTGTGGCGATGGACCTGGTGGAGGTAGCTCCTCCGTATGACCCAACAGGGTGTACGGAACGGCTCGCCGCGCTTACGATCCTTCAGGTGATCGCCCAGGCCGGAAAGAAATTACACGCAAACCGGACTCTGTAGCAGTGCAGCTGGACGTTTCAGCGTAAAATCATGGAAAAGCCCCCCCATTTACATCTTTTGTAGACGTAAATGGGGGGTTCTTTGCAGAAAAGCAAAAAAATCTTTCTGTTTTCCTAGTGGCTTCTTTCCCGGAGAACGGAAAATTCAGCAGAATAGACATAGGAGCCACATCCGCCTCTCACGGCGGTCAAATTTATAAAAATTAGACGGAACAGAGGGCGGAATATCGGCGGCGATTTAGGAAAAGAAGCTGTTTGATAGACGGAGAAGGGGAATTCGCCTTTCGGTTTCTGAATTTTTAAATAGCCTGTTCCGTGGTATCTGTGAAGTACGACCAGAGGATTTGACGTTTTTAGGACGACGCATTGTCTATAATACCCAATACAGGCGCACAGAATCGAGATTCTGTCGACAAAACATCAAAAGAAGGGAAGGAAACAACATGGATTTCGGCTTCAACGATGAATACAAAATGATTCAAAAGATGTACCGCGAGTTTGCGGAGAAGGAGATCAAGCCGCTTGCGGAAGAGATCGACGAGAACGAGCGATTTCCCAAGGAGAGCGTCCAAAAGATGGCGGACAATGGAATGCTGGGCATTCCCTTCCCCGAAGAGTACGGCGGCGAAGAGGGCGACTATCTGAGCTATGTGATCGCGGTAGAGGAGCTGTCCAAGGTGTGCGCGTCCACCGGCGTCACCCTGTCGGCCCATACCTCCCTGGGCTCCGCCCCCATTTATGATTGGGGTACTGAGGAGCAGAAGCAGAAGTACCTGACCCGGCTGGCCAGCGGAGAATGCCTGGGCGCCTTTGGTCTGACCGAGCCCAACGCCGGTACAGACGCGTCCCGCCAGAAGACTACCGCGGTGAAGAAGGGCGACCACTATGTGCTCAACGGCTCCAAGTGCTTTATCACCAACGCCGGCGAGGCTGAGATCTATGTGGTCATGGCCATGACGGATAAGGAGAAGGGCAACCACGGCATCTCCGCCTTCATTGTGGAGGACGGGTTTGAGGGCTTCTCCATCGGTAAGCATGAGAAGAAGATGGGCATCCGCGGCTCCGCGACCGCCAGCCTGGTGTTTGAGGACTGCATTGTTCCCGCCGAGAACCTGCTGGGTGAGGAGGGGCAAGGCTTTAAGGTAGCAATGCACACTCTGGACGGCGGCCGCATCGGTATTGCCGCGCAGGCTCTGGGCATTGCCGAAGGCGCTCTGAACGAAGCGATTGCCTATGCGAAGATGCGTGAGCAGTTTGGAAAGCCTCTGTCTGCCTTCCAGAATACCCAGTTTGTGATCGCCAACCTGGCCAACCAGATCGAGGCGGCCAAGCTGCTGGTCTACCGCGCCGCTTGGGCCAAGGACAACCATCTGCCCTACTCCGTGGAGTCTGCCCACGCCAAGCTGTACGCGGCAGAGACCGCGATGCGTGTGACGACCGAGTGCGTGCAGCTGCTGGGCGGTTATGGCTACACCCGCGAGTATCCTGTGGAGCGCATGATGCGTGATGCAAAGATCACCCAGATTTATGAGGGAACCAGTGAGGTTCAGCGGATGGTCATTTCCCGCTCCCTGCTGCGGTAACATCTGAAAGCTGACAATGTGCCCTGAGAGGCGCGGACAGATGGCGTGAATTGTTACATGACCTGGAGATTTCCATTTCTTTGGACGCGAAGATACTTGTTACATGAAAGTTGTTTTTCCCCTGAACCGCTTTGTTTGAGGGAAAACGGCCGTATACCTCGGAGGAAGCAGAGAGGGGAGACCGATTTGCTGTATGTGATAAAGGAGGAACGCGCATGGAATCAATTGTCCCAGAGAAAGATGTAGCAGAACTGGACGCGAAGCAGTTGGAGGAAGAACTGAATAAAAATGTTGGAGTTGCGGTTGATTACAGCACCATGACTCGAAACAACTTGTTTAAGTTCTTGATCTTCTCTGCCATTGGCGTATGGGTATTCTTTATTCCAACCAATATTGGCGGAGTCAGCAATGTTCCTATGGTGCTCTTGATCGATGCAGTAAAGGCGCTGTTGGGATCCACCGTTATGAACTGGATGGTCCTGATTTTGTGTATCGCGCTTTCTGTCACGTTCACCATCTCACGCATTCAAAAGGATGGTCCCATTCACAGGTTCCATAAGAAGGACGGATGGGGGACCGGCATCCTTTACTATCTGTCTGCGGTTTTTGCGGTCATGGTGGTCTTCAATGTCGGCCCCAGTCAGATCGTGAACGACAGCGTCGGAATCGAAGCCATCGGGTTAGCCGGCTCCACACTGCTTACCGTGACCATCGCCGGCTGGCTGGTCAACTTCCTGATCGAGTTTGGAATTCTGGAATTTATCGGCACCCTGATGGAGCCGATCATGCGTAAGGTCTTTAAGTTGCCGGGACAGTCGGCCGTTACGGCGGTATCGGCCTTTGTGGCCGCGCCGGCGGTGGGTGTTTTCATGACAGACAGATTGTACCATGAAAACGTCTACACCCACAAAGAGGCCTGCTGTGTGGCCACGAACTTCAGCGTTGTTTCCCTAGGATTTTTCGCACTGCTCGTTACGATCACGGATACCCAGTATATGTACGGTAAAGTCGTGATCTCCTCCCTGGTCATCGTGTTTATCCTGGCGGCTATTGTGATTCGGATCCCTCCGCTGTCCAGAAAGAAAGACCGGTATTACAACGGGGTGGAGCAGACCGCCGCCATGCGGAAGTCCAGCAAGTATTCCAAGGATACGATGAAGAAGGCGGTCGCGGCTTCCACCACCAAGGTGTCTCAGACTCCGTATTCCATCTTTGTTACATCCATTCCCGGCGTGCTGTCCTTCACGGTCAAGATCGTGACCTTTGTGCAGGCGCTGGCCACCATCGCGCTTTTCATCAGCAACTACACCCCCTTCTTCGATTGGATCGGTATGCCCATGGTCCCGTATCTGGAGCTGTGCCAGATGCCCGACGCCGCGGCGATCGCGCCCGCTACCCTGGTGGGTATCGCGGAAATCGCCCTGCCCGTGATGACCATCGCCGGTATGAACATTGCTCCGATGAGTATTTTCTTTGTTATCGTGCTGTCTACCGTGCAGATCATCTTCTTTACGGAGAGCGCGAACGCAATGATGCAGAGCGATCTGAATCTGAAGTTCCCGGAGCTGGTCCTGATTTTCCTGATCCGTACTCTGATCGCCATTCCGATCGTAGCGGTATTCGCCCACGTTCTGTTTTAAACGGTTTGCGTAAATTTTGACTTGAAAGAGGTGTTTCCTATGAACAAAGCCCTGAGTGGGATCCGGGTTCTGGACTTTACCCAGGTGTTAGCTGGGCCTTTCTGCACCATGAACCTGGCGGATTTTGGCGCCGAAGTCATTAAAATCGAGAAGCCTGGAACAGGTGATGGAAGCCGGATCTTTGGCCCGTTTATCAACGGACAGAGCGGATATTATACCCTGGTGAACCGCGGCAAGAAAGGTGTTGCGATCGACCTGAAGAAGGGCAGGGACATCATCTACGAAATGGTCAGAAACTGCGACATCGTGGTGGAGAACTTTAAGCCTGGAGTCATGGAAAAGCTGGGCTACTCTTATGAGCAGCTCAAGAAGGTCAATCCGGAGATTATTTACTGTTCTATTTCCGGCTTTGGACAGGACAGCCCCATGCGGGATCTGCCGGCCTATGATATTGTAGCACAGGGAATGTCCGGCATGATGAGCATTACCGGTTATCCCAATACTCCGCCGGCTCGTGTGGGCAGCTCTCTGGGTGACGTCAGTGCCGGCCTGTATGCGGTGACAGGTATCCTGCTGGCACTGTATAACCGGGAACGGACCGGACAGGGGCAGTATGTGGATATTGCGATGTTGGACAGCGTGTTCGCCTTCATCGAGACCAACGTGGTGCGGCACACCATTGGCGGCGTGCATCCCACCCGCGTGGGTGCCCGCCATCCGCTCAGTGCTCCGTTTGATATTTACCGCTGTAAAGATGCCCATGTGATTATCGCGGTAGCCAGCGACCACCACTTCGCCAAGCTGTGCGAGATCATCGGCCAGCCCGATCTGATCAAGAACCCCAAGTTTGACTCCGACCCGCACCGTTCGGAGAACGATGTGGAGCTGAAGGCCATTCTGGAGAACTTCTTTGGCAACTACACCGTGGCCGAGGCCATGGAGATGATGCAGAAGGAATCCATCCCCTGCGGCCCCCTGTGCACAGTGGATGAGGCCTGCCAGAACCCCAGCATCCTGCAGCGTGAGATGCTGGTGGAGATTGACCAGCCCGGTGCCGGCAAGCTGAAGATTACCGGCAATCCCATCAAGCTGTCCCAGACCCCTCCGGATCCCTGTCATCCCGCGCCGCTGCTGGGCCAGGATACCCAGGAAGTCCTGCGGGATACATTTGGTTTCAGCGATACACAGATCTCCAAGTGGAAAGAGGAGAACATTGTTTAAGTCAGTAAACAAAATTTGTAAAAATAATTTTTAGGAGGAATATATCATGGAATTCAAATACACTGAGGACCAAATTGCCCTGCGCCGCGCGGTTCGTGAGTGGGCCCAGAGCTATCTCGCCCCCAAGGCGGAAGAGATCGACGTCAACAACCGCTTCCCCACTGAGACCATCAAGGCTCTGGGCGAGCAGGACCTGATGGGCCTGGCTTATCCTGAGGAGCTGGGCGGCGCCGGTTATGACGCCATTTCTGAGGCGATCGCCATGGAGGAAATCTCCGCGGCCTGCGCCTCCACCGGTTCTATCATCACCGGTCACTATCTTGGTTTTGACGCTCTGTACCTGGCCGGCACCCCCGAGCAGAAGGAAAAGTGGCTGCGTCCCGCTCTGGAGGGCGAAAAGTACGCCGCGTTTTGCCTGACTGAGCCCGCCGGTGGTTCCGATATGACATCCAACAAGACCACCGCTGTGGAGGACGGTGACTACTATGTCATCAACGGCGTGAAACACTTCATCACCGGCGGCGCTCACTGCGACTTCCTGTGCTGCTTCGCCATCACCAACAAAGAGGACCCCAAGCACGGCATGACCTGCTTTGTGGTTGAGAAGGACATCCCCGGCATGAAGATCGCCTCCGAGGATAACAAGATGGGGATCCGCGGCGCCCGCACCGCTGAGATCGTCTTCGAGGACTGCCGCGTTCCCAAGGAGAACATGGTGGGCGAGCTCAACGGCGGTTACCGTCTGGCCCTGGACGTGGTGGACCGCGGCCGCATCGGCATCGCCGCCATGGCCGTTGGTATCGGTCAGGCCGCCCTGGATCTGGCCATCAAGTACGCCAAGGAGCGCGAGGTCTTCAAGCGTCCCATCTCCAAGTTCCAGGGCATTCAGTGGATGCTGGCCGACGCCGCCACTCAGCTGGAGGCCGCCCGTATGCTGACCTACTACGCCGCCGACCTGAAGGAGCAGGGCGTTCCCTTCACCAAGCAGGCCGCGATGGCCAAGCTGTTTGCGGCGGAAGCGTCCCACAAGGTGGTCGACACCGCCCTGCAGATCCACGGCGGCTACGGCTACATGAAGGAGTACGCCATCGAGCGCATCTACCGCGACCAGCGGATCACTGAGCTGTTCGAGGGTACCTCTCAGGTTCAGAAGATCGTCATTGCCGGTCAGCTGCTTCATTAATTTCCATAAACACGACCGAAAAAGCGTAACGCTCAGATCGTTTTATAGTGCGTGAAAGGATATGGGCAAATCTTGCTGTTACAAGGTTTGCCCACATCCGCTTGAAAACAACTGCGCCATCGCATCTGCCGATGGTTACATTAGGGAGGATAAAGTATGAACGTACTGGTATGTATCAAGCAGGTACCGGACAACTCTGTGGTGCCCAAGCTGGACCCCAACACCAACCGTGTCGTCACCGAGGGCGTGGAGCTTATGGAGAGCCCCTTTGACCTGAACGCTGTTGAGGCCGGCCTGAAGCTGGTGGAGGAGAACGGCGGCGAGGTTTCCGTCCTGACTCTGGGCGGCGAGAGCGCCAAGACCTCTCTGCGCTACGGCCTGTCCATGGGCGCCGCCAAGGCTTACCTGCTGAAGGATCCCGCCTTTGAGGAATCCGATTCCTGGGGCACCTCTTACGGTCTGGCCAAGGCCATCCAGTCCATCGGCAATTTCGACGTCATCCTCTGCGGCAAGCAGGCCATTGACAACGACGCCGGTCAGGTGGGCCCCGGCATTGCCGAGCAGCTGGGCATCTCCCAGATCACTTATGTGAGCGAGATCGTTTCTGTTACGGAGGACACCCTGACCGCCAAGCGCGTCAGCCCCGCCGGTGAGGAAGTGGTCGAGGCGAAGCTGCCTGTGGTCCTGACCTGCGAGAAGTCCCTGAACGAGCCGCGCTACCCCACCCTGAAGCGCACCAGAATGGCCAACCGCGCTGAGATCCCTGAAATGGACTGCGCCGCCGTGGGCGCCGACCCCGCCAAGGTAGGTAAGAATTCTCCCTCCGCCATCAAGAAGCTCTATACTCCGGCTCCCCGTCAGAGCGGCGAGTTGATCCAGGGAGAGGCGGAAGAGATCGCAAAGATCGCCGTCCAGAAGCTTGTTGAGCAGAAGATCATCTGATTGAAGGGAGAGCATAGTATGTCTAACAAGAATAGCGTATGGGTCTGCCTGGAGCAGACCGGCGGAAAGATTGCCGGCGTCTCCTATGAGATGCTCAGCGGAGCCAGAAAGCTGGCCAACGAGTTGTCCGGCGAGGTGTGTGCCGTCCTGATGGGCCATCAGGTCCAGGCCCAGGCCAAGGAAGCCTTTGCCTATGGTGCGGATAAGGTCTATGTTTGCGACAATGAGAACCTGGAGCACTACAACACCGGCGCCTACTGCAAGGTGCTGGAGAAGTTGGTCAAGGAAAATGAGCCCGAGATCCTGCTTCTGGCCGCCACCACCAACGGCCGTGACCTGGCCGGCCGTTTGGCCAGTCGTCTGGAGACCGGCCTGGCCGCCGACTGCACCGCCCTGGCTCTGGAGGACGGCCAGCTGGTCGCCACCCGTCCCACCTACGGTGGCAATATCATGGCTGAGGTCGTCTTCCCGGAGAAACGTCCCGCTATGTGTACCATCCGCGGCAACGCCATGTCCAAGGATGACCCCGACGCCTCCAAGACTGGCGAGGTCATCACAGTGGCCTATGATGTGGATGACGCTGAGCTGCGCACCAAGGTGAAGGAGATCATTGCCAAGGCCAGCGGCGAGATCAGCCTGGCCGACGCGCAGATCATCGTCTCCGGTGGCCGCGGCCTGGGCGATCCCAGCGGCTTCGACCTGATCCGCAAGGCTGCCGCCACTCTGGGCGCTGCCGTTGGCGCCTCCCGCGCCGCTGTGGACGCCGGGTGGATCCCTTATGAGCATCAGGTTGGCCAGACCGGAAAGACCGTTTCTCCCAAGCTGTACATCGCCTGCGGGATTTCCGGCGCCTTGCAGCATCTGGCTGGTATGAAGACCTCCGATGTGATCGTGGCCATCAACAAGGACGAGGAGGCCCCCATTTTCAGCGTGGCCAATTACGGCATCGTGGGCGATCTTTACAAGGTCCTGCCTGTGATGATCGAAGAGATTCAGAAGGTCCTTGAGTCCCGCTGACCGATAGGGCGGCAGACATAAGCAGAGATCGCCCCTTCCCGAATGGGGGAGGGGCGATCCCGCAGCAAGGGGTCAGAGCTCTGGAAACAGCCGCCGCAGGCTGTTGATCTCCGGGCGGTCCAGCCAGCGGCTGAGGTGCTTGAGGGCCAAGCGTCCATAGTCCAGCGCGGAATCCGGCAGGATCTCGTCAAAAAACCGTCCCACATCTGGTTCCCGGTCCGCCAAAGTGCGGATCAGGGCTTGGGAGAAAAAGACTGAGCCTTGGTCGCTGGGATTTTTCATCTGCCACATATACTTCTGCGCGGCGAGAAGATGCCGCCGGGCGGCGGGCAGGTTCCTGTTTTCCACCAGCGTCAGCGCCAGATAGGAATTCAGGGTCGGGCGGCGCCAGAAGGAGTCAAATTGTCCATACAGGGCAAGCGCCTTCTCCAGAAATGCCTGGGCTGCGGCGTAGTCCCGCTGGAAAAAAGAGGCCTTTCCCGCGTTGATGTAGAAAACTGAGAGGCTGGAAAACACATTGCCGGGGCACAGGGAGATCGCCTTGGAAAACATGGGGAGTGCCTGTACATAATCCTCCTTTTCCATCAGGATTTCGCCGATGTAGTTGTAGGAGGCGGCAATATTTACAGTGTAGCTGCGGGCCATGGACTCAGTCACAGTGAGTGCGTTGATAGACTCTAGCAGCCGCTTTTCCGCCTGCTCATAATTTCCGGTCATCATGTGATAGAGGCCCTGAAGCCGCAGAAGCACTCCGATCTCTCTATGATTGTTCTCTTGTACAGCCAGGTCCAGAGCCAGATCCAGATTTTGCTTCATCCCATCGGCATCGTCGATCTGGATAAAGTAAAAGATCAACTGTTTATACCCTGCCAAGGTGTAGTCCACGCGGCCCAGCCGCCTGGAGGTCTCTATGACCCAGGTGATGTTGCCTACCCCTTCCTCGTACCGTCCTTCCAAAATGGGATACCGGCCCTTCAGATAGAAAAACTGCATCTCCAAAAGCTCCAGTTCTTTCGATCCCGAATGGGCGGCGCGAAAGGCACGGATATCTGTCTCCAGATTTTGAAAGAGCGCGTCGATCCTATCTCGGGAGACATAGGGAACGGGGTCTAGATCCAGGTCCATGTCCTCTTCGTTAAATACCGGAAAAATTTCGTGGCTGAAATTGAGCCGGCTATTTAGATTTGCAATCTTGTACTTCATGGCCTCCAGCTGATATCCAGCCTGGGAAAAATGGAAAATCAGAAGAGGATAGACCCGGTTTTTGTGTCTGCTCTGACGGAGCTGTTTTTCAAGAAGCTGGCCAATCGCTAGGTGGCGGGAGGCCCGCCGGCAAACTGGTTGAGCGTTGTAAATGTATTCCCGCAGCTTGGGGTGGGCAAAGTGAATTGCCTCCTGACTTCCGGTGTGTTTCAGGAGAACTCCCCGATTTTCCAGCTGCTCCAGGGGAACCAGCAGATCCGATGCGTTTTTTCCCAGAATCTGAGCCGCAGAGGAGAGCGGCGCGCCGTCATAGAAACAGGAGAGCACTTCGGCCAGCTCCAGCGCCTCCTGAGACAGGCCGAGCAGCTGCGTGCGCAGGAAGGACTGGATGGCCGGAGAGGGGTGGTCAAGCGACTCTCCCCGCTGAAGCATGGCGATGTACTCGTTCAGCAGGAATGGATTGCCCTCCGTCTCATTATAGATTTGCTCCAGCAGTTCTCCGTTTCCTGCCTGACTGGGCGGCAGTGCCTTTTTGATCAGGCTGTGACAGGCCTCCACCGTGAATCGGCGCAGGGTGAGGATGAGCATGGGGGAGTGGTATTGGAGCGCTGACAGGGCGTCATCCAGCGGGCGGTTGCGCGCCAGTGTGCAGGTCGCCAGAAGAATGGCCTGGCTGGGAGACAGTTCTAACATCACCGCGGTGAGAAGACGCAGGCTGTCGGGGTCCAGCCATTGGAGGTTCTCTACCACCAGAATGACCCGCTTTCGAGCGGAGAGCGTGTGGATCGCCTCTACCATCACATGGGCCAGCTTGCCGATGGGGACCTTCTCCGGCGTGGTAAGGAACTCGGTTGAGGGCAGATGCTCCTGAAAGTCTGGAAACACACGGCTCATGAGATCGTGCCACAGCGGGGGTGGAATACAGGGTTCCTCCTGAAGCAGCTGTGCGATCTCACGGGCGATCTGCCGCCAGGGCCGGAGTGAAAGATCCTGTCCCATCGAAAGTCCCTGTGTCTGCAAAATATAAAAATGTTCTTCCACTCCATCCAGGGCCCGGCGTTTCATGGTGGAGCGGCCGGAGCCTGGTTCCCCGCAGATCAGAATAGAGCGGCCGCCCTCCGGATTTTCCTTGAATTCTTTCAGTGCTTTTTCTAAGGCGGCGATCTCCTGATACCGGCCGAAGAAAAAGGACTCGTCGTTGGAAACAGAACGCCCCGTCTCGAAATGCATCTGCTCTAAAGCGCGCTCATAGATTTCCTTGGTCGTCTGATCTGGCGCAACGCCCAATTCTCGGCGCAGCAGCTTGGCAAATTCATAGTAGCTCTCGATCACCTTGCCATTGCGGCCGGTTTCTTGATAAAAGCGCAGCAGGAGGCGGAAGGCGCGCTCATCATACTCATCCAGCTCCATCAAATAGCGGATGTGCGTCTCCATCTGGTCGTATCGGCGGGCATCCAGATCGTCCGCTACCTTCTGATAGCACTCTGAGAAGAATTTCTCTTTGTAGTAGTTACGCATTTTGACGATCCAGTATTCATACGTCTCTGCCCCTTTCAGGAAGAACCCCTGGAGAAACTCGCCGGTGTACAGATGCAGATTCTCTTGGGGCGCCTGCAGAAACTGGTCGATATCCAAGGTGAGATCCAGGTTTTCGTTGAGCATCAGCAGAGATTTCTTGGGGGAGAGAATGATATTGGTCCCAAGTGCCTTTTTCGCCTGGTAGATCGCGTTTCGCAGATTCCGCCGGGCGGTCTCGTCCGTCTCGTCCGGCCACAGCAGCCCTGCCAGTTCCTCTCGGCTGACCACCTAGGACACCAGGATATAGTAGAGAAGAGCGTTGATTTTAGAATAAGGCAGAAAGACAGGTTGACCATCCTTTAGAATTTGAGGGACTCCAAATAACTTGCAGGTAATGGTACTCATATTTCGTTCTCCTGTTGACGTTCGGGGCGGCGGGCGCCTCGAAAAACGGGGAAAACACGCTGAATATTCTTTGGTGTTTCCCATCATTCTCATGAAAATGCAAAGAAAATCGGCTGTGTCAGAAAACAAAGCTTCTTTACGGTTTGTATAGAAACCAAGTATAATGAAACCATCAAATCAGGCAAAATGCAATATTATTTTAAAATTTAGGAGGGAAATTTATGAACATCAAGTCCGACATTGAGATTGCGCAGGAGCATACCCCGAAAAAAATCACAGAAGTTGCCGCAACTGCGGGAATCGATGAGAAGTTCCTGGAGCTGTATGGCAACTATAAGGCGAAGGTGGATATCCGGTCTCTGAAGGACTTGCCCCGGAAGTCTAAATTGGTGTTGGTGACCGCCATCAGCCCAACCCCTGCGGGCGAGGGTAAGACCACCACTTCGGTGGGCCTGGCAGATGCGCTGAACCGTCTGGGTAAACGGACCATTGTCTGCCTGCGTGAGCCTTCTCTGGGACCTGTGTTTGGTGTAAAAGGAGGCGCTGCCGGCGGCGGTCACGCGCAGGTCATCCCCATGGAGGACATCAACCTGCACTTCACCGGTGATTTCCATGCCATTGGCATTGCGAACAACCTGATGGCCGCTCTGATCGACAACCACATTCATCAGGGCAACGCGCTGAACATCGACACCCGCAAGGTAGTCTGGAAGCGTGTGGTGGATATGAATGACCGTCAGCTGCGCCACATTGTCTGCGGAATGGGCGGTAAGGCCAGTGGCGTACCCCGTGAGGACGGCTTCGACATCACCGTTGCTTCCGAGATCATGGCTGTTCTGTGCTTGGCCAGCGGCCTGTCTGACCTGAAGCAGCGCCTATCCAAGATGGTTGTGGCCTATACCCGCGACGATAAGCCGGTCACTGCCCATGACCTGAAGGCGGAAGGCGCCATGGCTGCCGTTTTGAAGGATGCCATTAAGCCCAACCTGGTTCAGACTCTGGAGGGGACTCCCGCCTTCATCCACGGAGGTCCTTTTGCAAACATTGCACACGGCTGTAACTCCATCCAGGCCACGGAGACCGCTCTCAAGCTGGGTGAGTACACGGTAACTGAGGCTGGCTTTGCTGCGGATCTGGGTGCCGAAAAGTTCCTGGACATCAAGTGCCGCGCCGGCGGCTTCCATCCCGACGCCGTGGTTATTGTTGCCACTGTCCGCGCTTTGAAGTATCACGGTGGTGTGGCTAAGGCCGATCTGAACCACGAGAACCTGGAGGCGCTTGAGAAGGGTCTGCCCAATCTGTTGCAGCATGTGGACAATGTGACCAACGTGTACGGTCTGCCCTGTGTGGTTGCCATTAACGCATTTCCCACGGATACAGAGGCCGAGTTGAAGATGGTGGAAGAGAAGTGCCGGGAAAAAGGCGTCAATGTCCGCCTGTCCGAGGTCTGGGCGAAAGGCGGCGAGGGTGGCAAGACCCTGGCGGAAGAAGTCATTCGTCTGTGCGAGGAAGAGAAGAGCGACCGCTTCCAGTTTGTCTATGACCTGGATACCACCTGTCTCTTATACACATCTGACGCTGCCGACGAACTCTAGGGTGTAGA
>ENA-OYVP01001093-OYVP01001093.1-human-gut-metagenome-genome-assembly--contig:-NODE-1093-length-14692-cov-8.328209_pt1 | contig 14692 bp, 8 predicted proteins | sample MGYA00244160_ERZ653377 | MGnify/ENA primary metagenome ERZ653377 (study PRJEB26926, sample SAMN06165160) | human gut metagenome | biome: ENVO:00009003; feature: ENVO:2100002; material: ENVO:00002003...
ATAGGATATTATGGGTAACAGTTTTGTCTTTTTGTGAATGAGAATTTTTATATTCTTTTGTAGAAACAAAGCTTTGAAAAAACTTAATAAAGTAATTACGCAAAAGATTGTTCAACATTAAAAAAAGCCGTTGTTAAAATTCTGATTTTGCATTATAATGGAGTAAACCAAATTGAAAGGACAAACAAAATGATTATAATGTCAGTTGACCTCGGAAAAGCACGCACAGGCATTGCCGTATGCGACAAAACCGAGTTTTTAGCGTCGCCATATACGGTTATTTTTGAAAAGTCACCGAAACAGTTGCTTGAAAAGGTGTCAAATACAGCCAAAGAAACAAAAGCCGAGCTTATTGTTGTGGGACTTCCGAAAAATATGGACGGCAGTGAGGGCGAAAGCGCACAAAATGCCAGAGCGTTTGCCGAAAATCTGAGCAATGAAACAGGCATTGAATGCGTTATGCAGGATGAGCGTGGAACAACAATTACGGCTCACAATTTTCTCAACACCACAAATACAAGAGGAAAAAAGCGTAAAAATGTCGTTGACGAGGTTGCCGCCACAATAATTCTTCAGGATTATCTTGACAAAAGAAAATCGGGCTTAAACAAATAAAATCATAAAAGATTTACCCTTCCGATGATTTCGGAGGGTTATTTAATGTACATTTTGAGACTTTTGTTGATTATTGTAATTATTTATGGTAAAATTTTTTCGGAGATTTAATCTCTGATTTTACTTGAGAGAGGGATTCTATGTTTTGTCCTAATTGCGGAAATCAATGTCCTGACGGCACAAAATTCTGTCAGTCATGCGGTACACCGCTCACAAACAATCAACAGCAAAACACTCAGCCTGATTTTAACAATCAGCAGGCTAATTATCAGCAGCCTAATCAGCAATATCAACAGCCAAATTACAACCAATATCAGCAACCGAATCAGTATCGGCAACCGATGTACAATCAACCGTATCAGCAGTACCCGCAGTATCCCGATAAATTCAACGGACATCAGATGGGTTGGTACAAATTCCTGATTTACTTTGCACTTTTTGCAGGTGCGTTCTTTAATGTATGCTATGCTATTTTGTACATGACAGGCAGTATTTACGAAACCGAGCAAATTGATCCGCTTACCGTATATTCACTTTATCCGGGTGTAAAAGCGGTTGACATCGTGTATGGCATATTGCTTCTTGTACTTGCCGTTTTTATGATCGTAACCCGTTTTCAGCTTTCAGGATTGAAAAAGAACGGTCCGAAAATGATTGTTGCACTTTACGGTCTTAATATTGCTATTGCGATTATTTATGCCATTTTAATTTCATGCACAACAGATTACATGGCATTCGATGCGTCAACAGTCAGTCAGTGCATTTTACCGATTGTTATGATAATTGTCAACAAGGTTTATTTTGACAGAAGAAAAGATATTTTCGTGAATTAAATTATGTTGAGAATTTTATAACCTAAAATTCAAGCACGCCGCAGTTTGCTCACTTGAAACTGCGGCGTGCTTTTAAGTTAAATGCTTTAGTACTTTTAAGTACTATAAAATCATTATATCACCCATTTATGATAAAGTCAATAGTACCGATAGATACTATGCAGGGTGATAATATGTATTTTAAAAGACTGCGTGATTTGCGAGAAGATCATGATATGAAACAAAGTGAAGTTGCCGAATATTTAGGAATTCAGCAGACGGTCTATTCACGCTACGAAAGAGGATTTCAGTCAATTCCTGTTGAGCATTTAATTAAACTGGCTGATTTGTACAAAGTTTCCACAGATTACATTCTCGGCAGAAAATAGTTGCAAATTAAAAATTAAAGTCGGGCAGCAGATTTTCAATGCAAAATTTCTGTTTCCCGACTTTTTTATTTGTGATACGGCGTGCCGCCGTTCCCTGTTCGTGTAAACAGTATATTATTGAAAAAACATATTATGCCGGAGCGAAAGTTTTTTAAAATTGAAAGTTGAAAATGGAAAATTGAAAATTGCGGTCGGACAGACAGTTTGCAAACGAAAAATACCACTTATGCGGTGAAAAATACCGCATAGCGAAAAACTGTTGAAATTCAAAACCGATTACTATATACTTTGACTTGCAAAGGAGGAAGAGCATGAAAGTAAAAATCAAGATTGATAAAAACTACGAAAAGCCGTTGTGCGTTATATACACCTCGGAAGTTTCTGACGAAATTAACGAATATTTAAAACTGCTCTCGAAAAGCTCTGAGAAAACGCTGACAGGTCGCAACGGAGAGGATATAGTAATAATCAAGCCCGATGAAATCAACAACATATACACGGCAAACGGGAAGATTTTTGTGGTAACTTCTCGAGGCGAATACAGCGTAAACACTCGGCTGTATAAACTTGAAGAAACGCTTGACAGCAAAAAATTTGTGCGAATTTCAAACTCTGAAATTATTAATTTGAATGAAGTGAAATCTTTCAATTTAAAAATTTCGGGAACAATATGTGTTGAATTTTTCAACGGCAAAAGCACCTATGTGTCACGCCGTTATGTTTCTAAAATCAAAGAAAGGTTAGGTGTGTAAAATGAAAATGAACTTAAAAAAACAATTTATTCTGCGATTTCTTATTGGTATGCCGATTGGACTGTTGATTTGTTATTTTATAACACTTTTCATATCAATCGGAGTTGGTGACGGTAACTTTTATCCCGTACCAACCGAACTTACAAATCTCTGCAAATCACAGCTTAATGCGGTTATTGTGCAAACAATAGCAGGTATGATTTACGGAGGAATGTGGGGCGGTGCGTCGATAATTTGGGAAGTTGATTCGTGGAGTCTTACCCGACAGACCGTTACACATTTGATTGTGATTTCCGTGATATCATTCCCGATTGCCTATGTAATGCGTTGGATGCCACAAAACATATACGGAATTCTAATCTATTGTGCAATTTTTTTCTTTATTTATTTGGGTATTTGGCTCGGAACATATTGCAAAATCAAGGCACAAATCAAACAAATCAACAGCAAAATCAATTCGTGATACGGCGAGACGCCGTTCCCTGTTCGTGAAGACAGTTTGTAATGTAAAAAAACATATTATGCCCGAGCGAAAGTTTTTTAAAATTGAAAGTTGAAAATGGAAAATTGAAAATTGCGGTCGGGCAGACAGTTTGTAAACAAAAAATACACGGTATGTACCATTTGGCACATACCGTGGTTTTTTATACATTATATGTTTTCAGTTAAATCAGAAGTCCATAATTTCATCGTCTTCAAGAGCAACGATAACATCGTCTGTATCGTCATTCTCAACGATTTCTGCCTCAGAATTACTCTCAAGCTGAACATCTGCATATCTCTGCATACCTGTACCTGCAGGGATAATCTTACCGAGGATAACATTCTCTTTAAGACCGACGAGCGGATCAACCTTACCCTTGATAGCGGCATCTGTAAGAACTCTTGTTGTTTCCTGGAATGATGCGGCTGAAAGGAAGCTGTCTGTTGCAAGAGCGGCCTTTGTGATACCGAGGAGGAGCTGAGTGAATGTTGCCTCACGAAGACCTTCTTCGCCGTTGGCAATACGCTTTTTAATCTGCTCATTCTCGTAAAGAACTTCGTTCTTGTCGTAGGTCTGACCTGACATAAAGCCTGTGTCGCCTGCGTCCTCAACCTTAACCTTACGCATCATCTGACGAACGATAACCTCAATGTGCTTATCGTTGATTTCAACACCCTGTAAACGGTAGGTACTCTGTACTTCCGAAATAAGGTAGTTCATGACTGCCTCGGGTCCGAGAATATCGAGTATATCGTGCGGATTAACAGCACCATCGGTAATCTTGTCACCCTTTTTGATGTGGTCGCCGTCAAATACCTTTACACGGAAACCGAAAGGAATGAGGTAAGCTCTTTCTTCGCCTGTTTCCTTGTTGAAGATAACAGCGTGCTTTGCGTTTTTGATTTCTTCAAAACGAACATCACCGTCGATTTCACTGATGATTGCAAGGCTCTTTGGTTTACGAGCCTCGAAAAGCTCTTCAACTCTCGGAAGACCCTGTGTGATATCTTCGGCAGATGCAACACCGCCGGTATGGAATGTTCTCATTGTAAGCTGTGTACCCGGCTCACCGATTGACTGAGCGGCAATAATACCGACAGCCTCACCGACAGTAACAGGCTGACGGTTGGCAAGGTTAGAACCGTAGCACTTACGGCAAGCGCCGTGTTTTGCACGACATTCAAGTACCGAACGAATCTTGATGTGGTCAACACCCGAATTAACGATGATGTCAGCCTCTTTGTCGCCCATCATAACATCCTTTGAAACAAGAACATTACCGTTAGAATCGCAGAAGTCATCAAGGAGATATCTTCCGATAAGACGCTCGTGGAGTCCCTCGATAACATTTGATTCGCCTGCTTTGATGTCAAAGATTTCAAGACCTTCTGTAGTACCGCAGTCCTCTTCACGGATAATAACTTCCTGTGATACATCAACAAGACGACGGGTAAGGTAACCTGAGTCGGCTGTACGAAGAGCTGTATCGGCAAGACCTTTACGAGCACCACGAGATGAAATAAAGTACTCCAAGATGTTAAGGCCTTCACGGTAGTTAGCTCTGATAGGAATTTCGATTGTTTTACCTGATGTATTGGCGATAAGACCACGCATACCTGCAAGCTGTCTGATCTGGCTCATACTACCACGGGCACCTGAGTCAGCCATCATGAAGATTGGGTTGTAGCGGTCAAGGTTTTTCTGGAGGGCGTCGGTTACATCGTTAGTAGCCTTTTCCCAGATACGAAGAACTTCTTCGTAACGCTCCTCGTTTGAACGAAGACCCATCATAAACTCATCACGAATAACATCAACTTCCTTCTCTGCCTCGGCAATAATCGCCTTCTTCTGAGGAGGAATAACTGCATCACAAACGGCTACTGTGATAGCACCCTTTGTAGAGTACTTATAGCCCTGTGCCTTAATGTGGTCAAGAACAACGCTTGTTCTTACCGGACCGTGAATTTTAATACATTTATCAATAATCTTCTTAAGACCCGATTTACCAACGAGGAAGTCAACCTCAAACTTGAATCTGTTTTCGGGGATACTTCTGTCGATAAAGCCGAGATCCTGAGGAATAGGATTGTTAAAGATAATCTTACCGATTGTTGTGTCTACAATACCGGATTCGATTTTTCCGTCAATTTCAAGCTCACGGCGAACCTTGATTTTTGAGTGAAGTTCAATGACGCCTGTCTGATAAGCCATCATAACTTCATCAACATCACGGAATACCTTTCCTTCGCCTCTCTCACCGTCCTTATCAAGTGTAAGGTAGTAAGAACCGAGGATCATATCCTGTGTAGGAACTGTAACAGGCTGACCGTCAGAAGGCTTGAGAAGGTTGCCTGCTGCGAGCATAAGGAATCTTGCTTCTGCCTGTGCCTCTGCCGAAAGAGGTACATGGACAGCCATCTGGTCACCGTCAAAGTCAGCATTGTATGCTGTACAAGCGAGCGGATGAAGTTTAAGAGCACGACCTTCAACAAGAACAGGCTCAAATGCCTGAATACCAAGACGGTGAAGTGTTGGAGCACGGTTGAGGAGAACGGGGTGTCCCTTGATTACAACTTCAAGTGCGTCCCAAACATTGTCCTTTGCACGCTCAACAGCTTTTCTTGCTGATTTGATATTCTGCTCTGCTTTAGTTTCAACAAGGCGTTTCATAACGAACGGCTTGAAGAGTTCAAGTGCCATTTCCTTAGGAAGACCGCACTGATACATTTTGAGTTCAGGTCCTACAACGATAACCGAACGGCCTGAGTAGTCAACACGCTTACCGAGAAGGTTCTGACGGAAACGGCCCTGCTTACCTTTAAGCATATCCGAAAGTGACTTGAGGGCACGGTTGTTAGGTCCTGTAACCGGTCTGCCTCGTCTGCCGTTGTCGATGAGTGCGTCAACGGATTCCTGAAGCATTCTCTTCTCGTTGCGGATGATGATTTCAGGTGCGTTAAGCTCAAGGAGCTTTTTAAGTCTGTTGTTACGGTTGATAACTCGGCGATAGAGGTCGTTAAGGTCACTTGTTGCAAAACGACCGCCGTCAAGCTGAACCATAGGACGGATATCCGGCGGAATTACCGGAACAACATCGAGAATCATCCATTCGGGACGGTTGCCCGACATTCTGAAGCTTTCAACAACATCAAGTCTTTTAAGGAGTCTAACTCTCTTCTGACCCGATGCAGTTTCGAGTTCTTCTTTAAGTGAAGCGGAAAGAGCATCAAGGTCAATCTCGGCAAGGAGCTTTTTGATTGCCTCGGCACCCATACCTGCTTCAAAGTCGTTTTCATACTTCTCACGCATATCATTGTACTCACCCTCGGTAAGGCACTGATACTTTGCAAGGTCACGGCAGTCGCCGGGATCTGTTACGATGTACTGTGAGAAATAGAGTACATTCTCCAAAAGCTTGGGAGAAATATCAAGCATAAGGGCAATTCTTGAAGGAATTCCCTTGAAATACCAAATGTGCGACACGGGAGCGGCAAGCTCAATGTGTCCCATACGCTCTCTTCTGACCTTTGAACGGGTTACTTCAACACCGCAACGGTCACAGATTTTACCCTTAAAACGGATTCTCTTGTATTTACCGCAGTGACATTCCCAGTCCTTTGTCGGTCCGAAAATGCGTTCGCAGAACAAGCCGTCTCTTTCAGGCTTGAGAGTACGATAGTTAATTGTCTCGGGCTTTTTAACTTCGCCGTAAGACCATTCTCTCATCTGCTCAGGAGAAGCAAGTCCGATTTTAATTGAGTCAAAAACATTATTATCTATCATTGCATTTCCTCCTTACATATCGTCACTGCCAAAGTCATCGCTGAAATCATCCGATGTGTAGCTGTCCTCTTCAACATCGGCAAGTGAATCGTCAAACATATTGCCTTCTTCGCCGCCCTCGTCAAGAGTGTAGCCGTCCATTGATGTCATTACATGGTCTTCTTCAAATTCCGGATTTGTTGCATCAACAATATCCTCGTCCTCATCAAACTTCTGCTTAATGTCAATTTCTTCACCGTCAGAGTTAAGAACACGAACATCAAGTGAAAGTGACTGGAGTTCCTTAATAAGAACTCTGAATGACTCAGGAATACCCGGAGCAGGAATATTCTGACCTTTAACGATAGCCTCGTAGGTCTTAACACGGCCGACAACATCGTCCGACTTAACTGTAAGAATTTCCTGAAGTGTATAAGCAGCACCGTAAGCCTCAAGTGCCCAAACTTCCATCTCACCGAAACGCTGACCGCCGAACTGAGCTTTACCGCCGAGTGGCTGCTGTGTAACGAGAGAGTAAGGACCTGTGCTTCTTGCGTGGATTTTTTCATCAACGAGGTGATGGAGCTTGAGGTAGTACATATAACCTACTGTTACAGGGTTATCGAAACGCTCGCCTGTACGACCGTCAACAAGCCATGTCTTACCGTCCTCGCTGTAACCTGCGTCTTTAAGACACTGGAAAATGTCCTGCTCATGAGCACCGTCAAATACAGGAGTCATAATCTTCCAGCCAAGCGCCTTTGCGGCATAACCGAGGTGAACCTCAAGAACCTGACCGATGTTCATACGAGAAGGTACGCCCAACGGGTTAAGTACGATGTCAAGCGGAGTACCGTCAGGAAGGAACGGCATATCTTCCATTGGGAGAATTCTTGAAACAACACCCTTGTTACCGTGACGACCTGCCATCTTATCGCCTACGCTGATTTTTCTCTTGAGTGCAAGGTAAACTCTTACAACCTTGTTTACACCGGGCTGGAGTTCGTTTCTGCTGTCTGCACGGGTAAACACCTTAACATCAACAACAGTACCGCATTCACCGTGAGGCACACGGAGAGATGTATCTCTGACTTCTCTTGCCTTTTCACCGAAGATTGCACGAAGGAGTCTTTCCTCGGCTGTAAGCTCTGTTTCACCCTTTGGAGTTACTTTACCGACAAGGATATCGCCTGCTTTAACCTCAGAACCGATCTGAATGATACCGTCCTCGTCAAGATACTTGAGAACATCTTCACCTACATTCGGGATATCTCTTGTAATCTCTTCGGGGCCGAGCTTTGTATCTCTTGCCTCTGTGTCATATTCTTCAATGTGAATTGATGTATAAACATCATCACGAACGATTTTTTCGTTGATAAGAACAGCATCCTCGTAGTTGTAACCTTCCCATGTCATAAAGCCGATGAGAGCGTTCTTACCGAGAGCAACTTCACCGTTTTCGGTAGCTGGACCGTCTGCGAGAACTTCACCCTTCTTAACTCTCTGTCCTCTTGACACGATAGGACGCTGGTTGATACATGTACCCTGGTTAGAGCGGAGGAACTTGATAACCTCAAAGTCCTGAACTCTGCCCGAGTCATACTGTACACGAATGTTACGGGCGTCAACGCTCATAACGATACCGTCTTCCTCAGCGAGGATACAAACGCCTGAGTCTGTACCTGCCTTGTACTCCATACCTGTACCGACGATAGGAGCTTCACTGCGGAGGAGCGGAACTGCCTGACGCTGCATGTTCGCACCCATGAGAGCACGGTTTGCGTCATCGTTTTCAAGGAACGGAATCATAGCCGTAGCAACAGATACAACCATCTTAGGAGATACATCCATGAAGTCGAATCTTTCGGGAGAATACTCTACGAACTCGTCACGGTAACGACCTACGACTCTTGAATGAACAAATCTGCCGTTTTCATCAAGCGGTTCGTTAGCCTGTGCAACAGCGTAGTTATCCTCAACATCGGCTGTCATATAAACAACCTCGTCGGTTACAACGCCTGTTTCCTTGTCAATTTTACGATAAGGAGCTTCGATAAAGCCGTACTTGTTGATACGGGCAAATGAAGCAAGATATGAGATAAGACCGATGTTAGGACCTTCAGGAGTTTCAATAGGACACATTCGGCCATAGTGTGTGTAGTGTACGTCACGAACCTCAAATCCTGCACGATCTCTTGAAAGACCGCCCGGACCGAGGGCTGAAAGACGACGCTTGTGGGTAAGCTCTGCAAGTGGGTTACCCTGATCCATGAACTGTGAAAGCGGTGAAGAACCGAAGAATTCTTTAATTGCCGCTGTTACGGGACGGATATTGATGAGTGAGTTAGGTGAAAGCGACTCCATATCCTGTGACTGGGTTGTCATTCTCTCTCTTACTACTCTTTCAAGACGGGAGAAACCGATTCTGAACTGGTTCTGAAGAAGTTCGCCTACGCAGCGGATTCTTCTGTTGCCGAGGTGGTCGATATCATCTGTATTACCGACACCGTGAGCAACACAGTTAAGGTAGTTGATTGTTGCAAAGATATCGTCAACCGTGATGTGGTTAGGAACAAGCTCATCTGCACGGCTTCTGAGCATTTCCTTGAGGTCATCCTCATTCTCACAGGAATCAAGAATTTCGCAAAGAACATCAAAACGAACATTTTCCTTGATATCACACTCTGCTTCTGCGTCAAAATCAACATAGCAAGCGATGTCAACCATACCGTTTGAAATAACCTTAACGATTGTTTCATCGGCAGCCTTTACATAGGCAATCTTAACACCTGCGTTTTCGATTTCAAAAGCCTTTTCCTTTGTGATTTTTTCATCACGAAGAGCCATAACCTCGCCTGTGCGTGGGTTGGCAATCGGCTCTGCAAGAACCTGACCTTCAAGACGGTTTGCAATACCGAGCTTTTTATTGTATTTATATCTGCCTACTCTTGACATATCATAACGACCGGGGTCAAAGAACAGGTTGTTTATGTGTGTCTGCGCACTGTCAACTGTCGGAGGCTCAGACGGACGGAGCTTTTTGTAAACCTCGATAAGACCTTCTTCAACATTTGAAGCGGCATCCTTTTCGATAGTAGCTCTCATTCTTTCGTCGTCACCGAAATAGTCGAGAATTTCGGCATCCGTGCCAAGACCGAGTGCTCTGATGAATGATGTAACGGGAAGCTTACGGTTCTTATCAATACGAACATAAAAAACATCGTTTACATCGGTTTCATACTCAAGCCATGCACCACGATTCGGGATAACTGTTGTTGAATACAGTTCCTTACCGGTTTTATCGTGATCCATTTTATAGTAAACGCCCGGGCTTCTTACAAGCTGTGAAACGATAACACGCTCAGCACCGTTGATAACGAATGTGCCGCTTGCGGTCATCAGCGGGAAATCGCCCATAAATACATTGCTCTCTTTGATTTCACCCGTTGACTTGTTCAAAAGTCTTGCGGTTACTCTGAGAGCAGCTGAATATGTTGCATCACGAACCTTACACTCAATTACGCTGTAGTTCGGGTGATCAACATCAAGTGTGTAGTCGATAAAATCGAGAACAAGGTTGTCCTGATAATCGGTAATGCCCGAAACATCTTTAAATACTTCTTTAAGACCTTCGTCAAGCAACCATTTGTATGACGCTTTCTGAATGTCGATAAGATTAGGCATATCAATTACTTCATCGATTTTACCAAAACTCATTCTTTCGGTGTTGCCAAGCTTTACGGGTTTGACATTAACCATAGGCGTATCACTCCTTAAAAAATCTATGAAACGGGGCAAGCGGTACTGAAAATCTGCTCATAAAAAGCTCTTGACACAAAAGGATTTTTGTGATAATATCCCCTTGTTGGATAAAGTTTTTTGCTGATTTTCCCGACCTCTTCGGTACATATCCCCATTATGGTACATTTTATTATTCTATATTGAAATAATCAATAAGTCAAGAGAATTTTCGGATTTTTTTCGGATTTTACTGACTTTTTTATATTTTTTCAGGTTTTATTTCCCGAAAAGAATTATTTTTCTTTTCGGGCTATTTTTTACACCCAAATGCAACACCCGACACGGTGTATGGTTTTACAAGTAGGGGCGTTCATCGGACGCCCGCAAGTAACAGAACATACATTATGATAAATACAAAGTGTATAGATGTCGCAAAGTCATTGTTCAACTGTAGCGGCGATCAGTGATCGCCACCATTGCAGAAATTTTATGTTTTAACAAAATATTATGGTGTAATGAGAATTATGTATTCATTTGTAGCGGCGAACACGGTTCGCCAATTGATTTGTGTGCAAACACAAATCAAGCAAAACCAATTTTTTTGGTAAATAGCAAATATAAATTTCATATAACAAACGATTTGTATTAAGTCGAACCGATTTTACAATCGTTTCGATTGGCGAACACTGTTCGCCGCTACAGTATAACAATTGCTTTGTCGAATTTATAAAGTTTGTTTTTAAATATAATTTCTACCGTTACTAACGGGAGAACACGGTTCTCCCCTACATTTAAACAACAGCTTTTACACAAACAAAAACAGTCGGGAAGACATTGCTTTGCATTTTGCAAACTGTCTTCCCGACATTCATTTTCAATTTTCAATTTTTAATTTTCAATTAGTTATCCTTCCCCATATCATCATATCTGTCCAGAAACGAAACTTTATTATCGCCTTGTTTATATGAAATAATCGTATCGAGGTTTACATTTTCAACGCTGTGGAAAATGTTGCTTTCAATCTGGGGATTGATTTTCTTCAGATTTGCGATAAGCTGTTTTATTTCCTGTCGTTTTGAGCCTGTGTTGCTGTTCGGGGAACAGGTTGTGCAGGTGTCCGTAAAACGGCACGCACATTGAATGAAATTCAGCTTGTTGTAATCTCGCCAATGCTTGATTTCAGCCTCACGAACGAGGTAGAGAGGGCGGATAAGTTCCATTCCCTCATAGTTTGTGCTGTGGAGCTTCGGCATCATCGTCTGAACCTGACCGCCGTAGAGCATACCCATAAGAATAGTTTCTATAACATCGTCATAGTGATGACCGAGTGCGATTTTGTTACAGCCGAGCTGCTTTGCCTTTTTGTAGAGATAACCTCTCCTCATTCTTGCGCAAAGGTAGCAGGGATATTTGTCAACATTGTAAACAGAATTAAAAATATCTGTTTCAAAAACAGTTATCGGAATGTTCAGCCTGCGGGCGTTGCTCTCGATTACATCACGATTTTCAACGCTGTAGCCCGGGTCCATTACAAGAAAGACAAGCTCAAACGGAAATTTATTGTGTCTTTTCAACTCCTGAAAAAGCTTTGCCATCAGCATTGAATCCTTACCGCCCGAAATGCAGACGGCAATTTTATCGTTCGGCTCAACAAGCTTGTACTCGATTATCGCCGCAGTAAATCTGCTCCAAATCGTCTTGCTGAACTTTTTGCGGATGCTTTTTTCAACATCGGTTGCATAGTCCTCATTCTCGAATTGACTTCTCAACCAACTGTAATAACCGCCCTCAAGATTCACGGCATTGAATCCGTCATCACGCAGATTTTCTGCAAGCTCGTCACTTATCTGACCACTTTTGCAACAGAGGACAACAAGCTTGTCTTTTGGCAAAAGTGAATTGTCCCCTTTGATTTTTGCAAGCGGAATATTCTTTGCACCGTCAATGTGACCGTATTCAAACGAAATTTCATCTCGGATATCGACAAGGGTATATTCCTCGTCAAGCTTTCTCACCTGTTCTATTGTAATCTGATTGTTTTCCGATTTAAACATTCATAACCCTTCAATCTCTGTTTTTGCTGTTTTTTATTGCAACAATTGTTATATCGTCAAATTGCTCCGCATTTTCGGTAAAGTCCGTCAAAGCGTCATAAACTCCGTCGCACACACCTTTTGCAGTCTGTTCGGCATTTTGACAGGCAGACACAAGTCTTTCGTTGCCGAAAAATTCATTATCCGCATTTGTTGCCTCATTCACACCGTCGGTGTAAAGGCAGATTATATCTCCGTTTCCAAATTCAGCGCTGTTCACAACATATCTTGCATCATCAAACACACCGAGCATTATACACGGCTTACATTCTAAAAATTCAGCCTTGCCGTTGCTCACCGCAACAGGCTTGTTATGACCTGCATTTATGTACAAAAAGCTGTCGCTGTTTTTGTCAAAAATCACGGCAAATGCAGTTACAAACATTCCCTCGGGATTTGACGAACAGAGTTCCTTGTTGATTTCTTCAAATGCCCTGTCGGGTTCTGCATTTTCGGTCATTTTTTCGTGGATAAGAGTTTTTGCAAAAGCCATAAACATTGCCGCCGCAACACCCTTGCCCGACACATCGCCGACTACTGCACATATTCTGCCGTCAGGCAATGCAAAGCAATCGTAAAAATCGCCGCCTACCTGTCTTGCAGACTCCATTCTTGCCGAAAGATCAAAACAATCGGCAAAGACAACATTCTTTTCTCTCGCAATTATTCCGTACTGAATCCGCCTTGCAACCTCAAGCTCGGTTTCATTCTTAGCCTTTTCACTCGCAAGGGCGGAATTTTTTTCAACATAAGTTTCTACATCGTGAGCCATATCGTTGAAATAATCAGCCAAAAGCTGAATTTCATCGTCAGAGCCGAGTTTTATCGGCACAAACGCTTTCTTTGTATTTGTGCCGTCAGCCTTGTCGGAAAAGTATCCTCGAATTTTTTCAAAAATCAAAAGTATCGGATTATACATCTTTTTTCTGACAAACCGCATTACAAGCAAGAATACAATTGCCAGCACAACAAACAACGCAAGAACTCGCATTGCAGTATAAAAAATGATTTCCGTATAAATCTGCGTCAGCGAATAGTCCGCACCGATTAATGCAACAGGCTTGCCGTCATTGCCTTGAACTGCTGAAAATGCCGTGTAAAAACTGCCGAAGCTGTCGTTCTGATATTCGTAAGCCGTGACAAGGTTAGGATTTTCCCACGCCTCTTTTTCAGCGTTCCACAAGCTGTGGTCAACCTCTGCACCTGCACTTCTCACCTTCAAAATATTCTCGTTTTCGCTGTCATCATCGGCAACAGTCATAACATATGTAACCTTGTTTTCGTCAAAATTCGGAATGTAAATGTACATATATTCAAGGTGGTTCGTCTGACAAATCCACCTCAAGGTCTTAACGGCTTTCCGATATTCTTCGGAATCGGGATTATCAAGCAATGCGTTTATATCGCAGCGTTCAAAAGTTTCTGTTGCAACCTTTGACGCACTTTCGGTCAGCTGTCGTGTAAACCGCCTTGTGCGCTGAATGTTTTCAATGCAATTGAGCGTACCCGAAACAATCACCGCCAAAATAAACAGCACAAGTATGCGAAAGAAAAGCCTTTTGAAAATCGACTTTTTGACTTTTATTTTGCCGATTGGTTTTTCGGATTTTTTCATTAACAGTCACCGCTTTCTTTCCACACACTTTTTCATCTTGTATTTTAACACGAATGTATGATAAATGCAAAACATAATAAATGTCATAAAGTAATTGTCAACCCGTAGCGGCGGTCAGTGACCGCCATTTGTTTTGTGTGCAAACACGAAACAATTCGTAGCGGCGAACACGGTTCGCCGCTACAAACAATCCATAATTTTCATCACATCAAAACATTTTAATAAAACAAATAGTTTCATCAATGCGGGCGTCCAATGAACGCCCCTACGGGTTTGCAAAGCAAAAAAAGTATAAAAAAACGCCCACCCTACTGGGTGGACACTTTATGTGTTGGCATCTCCCTATTTTTCCGGGCCGTCACCAGCCAAGTATCTTCGGCACCACTGAGCTTAACTTCTGTGTTCGGTATGGGAACAGGTGGACCCTCA
>ENA-OYVP01001135-OYVP01001135.1-human-gut-metagenome-genome-assembly--contig:-NODE-1135-length-14315-cov-7.072721_pt1 | contig 14315 bp, 10 predicted proteins | sample MGYA00244160_ERZ653377 | MGnify/ENA primary metagenome ERZ653377 (study PRJEB26926, sample SAMN06165160) | human gut metagenome | biome: ENVO:00009003; feature: ENVO:2100002; material: ENVO:00002003...
TGGTCTTTATCCTTATCTTCATGCTCAGAAATTGTCTTTTTGCAGTAATCGCAGACATGGTCTTTATCCTTATCTTCATGCTCAGAAATTGTCTTTTTGCAGTAATCGCAGATATGGTTTTTATCCTTATCTACATGCTTAGAGATTGTCTTTTTGCAATAATCGCAGATATGGTCTTTATCTGCGTCATTATGCAGACATACATATCCGCATTCTCGGCACACACCGTCTTTCCACTCATGTGCTTCACTTGCCACAATCACAGCACCACAGCAGTTCCATTTTTGTTCGTGATTAAAAGCGGTTCTTGTCGTCCACTCCTGTACACCGCCCTCGTGGTTTGTTCCGTCAAATTCTCCGTAGGCTTTACCGCAGACATCACATACCGCCTTTTCGGTACAGGTGGCATTGCCGCCTGAGCAATTTTCGGTTTCAAACGCATCGCATCCGTCCACGGTACATTTTCGGGTATGCTTACCGTCATTGTCAGATACCCATTCGCCAAAGGTATGACCGTTGTTGACTGTTACGGTCATCTCTGCATTATTGCCCGATTTGTCGGTGACAACTATCTTCTGCTCGCCGTTTGTCGGAGGGAGAACAAAACCTCCATCTGCATCAAGTGTAACCGCCGTGCCGTTTACGGTAACGGTATCAACATACTTCTCATCAACAGTAACGGTTTGTGTCTCACAATAGGTCTTGCCGTTCTCAATACCGCTGATTACAGGCTGAATATTATCAAGCGTTATACGGTCGGAGCGAAGGTATGTTATATTAATATTTTCATCAACAAGCATTACATAAACAATATATTCTCCGTTGGGGTCTATGCAAAACGGTTCTTCATACGCACGGAATACAAGAGAGTTCAGTTCAGCCTCGGAAAGCTCCTTATCTGTTACCAAATAGGATACAAACACAACTCCGCTGTTATCAACGGCATTTATAGTTACCTCCTGTGTATCCTTAAAGAATATGCCAAAGGTAAGCTCGTTTAAGAATTCATTCCATTTATTTGTGCCTATGATAATTTCACCCGTCGGCTTTTCGGTATCTTTCCACCGTGCCGTGATTGTAATGTTTTCGGCAGGCATGGTTTCGGGGATTTCCTTATCCCAGCCCTTAAAGGTATAACCTTTTCTTGTAGGGTTGTCAGGGGCGGTAATTTCTGTACCGTAGTCCTGAGTAATGGGTGCAATCTCACTTCCGCCGTTGGTATCAAAGGTTATTGTATACTGATTGATTTCCCATTTTGCTTTAACCGTTATATTCTCCGCAGGCATGGTTTCGGGGATTTCCTTATCCCACCCCTTAAAGGTATAACCTTTTCTTGTCGGATTATCAGGGGCGGTAATTTCTGTACCGTAATCCTGAGTAATAGGTGCAATCTCACTTCCGCCGTTGGTATCAAAGGCTATTGTATACTGATTGATTTCCCATCGTGCTTTAACCGTCATACTCTCCGCAGGCATGGTTTCGGGGATTTCCTTATCCCATCCCTTAAAGGTGTAACCTTTTCTTGTCGGATTGTCAGGGGCGGTAATTTCCGTACCGTAATCCTGTGTAATGGGTGCAATCTCACTTCCGCCGTTGGTATCAAAGGTTATTGTGTACTGATTGATTTCCCATTGTGCTTTAACCGTTATATTCCCCGCCGGCATGGTTTCGGGGATTTCCTTATCCCATCCCTTAAAGGTATAACCTTTTCTTGTCGGGTTATCAGGGGCGGTAATTTCTGTACCGTAATCCTGTGTAATTGGTGCAATCTCACTTCCACCGTTGGTATCAAAGGTGATTGTGTACTGATTGGCGTTCCACACAGGATAGAGCGTCAGCGCCTCGTTTTGTGTATAAACGTCTTCAAAGCCATACACCTTTTCGCCGCCGTCAACGGTTGACCAGCCTACTTGCGTATAACCCTTGCGGGTGAACAAAGCGCCTCGCAGGGTAAGAATATTGTTGTGGGGTTTCATATCCGTCACCGCACTGCCGGTGCCGTATGTGCCGGGGAGGTAAATCACCTCATAGTCGCCAGTGATCGAAAGCATGGAAACATCGGCAGGTACGGTATCGCCGGGTTTATAGCAGTTCCCATTTTCATCCGACCAATACAACTGTGCATCTGCCGAAATGCCGTCCGGGCGGGGCAGTCCTTCAGTAGCGGGGGCGGTGAAGCTCTCGCCATTTTTCACAATGATCTGAATAGCATCGGAGCTATTACCCAGCGTTCCGCCGCCAAGGTCAAGGGTAACGACCTTCAGTCCGTCAGAACCCAGTGTGTCAGGGTTCAGGACTTCAAGGACAGGGCGGAAACCGACGCTCGGGTCGGAGTACGTAGCATCGCAGTTGATCCAGAAGCGGGGCGAAGCGCACCCGCGAACCGCACGGCGCGACGCGTTGCGAGAAACAGTATCCTGTCCCCACAAATACAAATACATATCATTCCAGTTTTGGATATATCCGCTGTTCTTATTCAGCATCGTGTCCCATTCGTTGCTTTGGGGCACGCCGCGTTCGGAATTGCCCAAACCTATAAAGTTACTTCCCACAGACGGTGCGCGCAGGGTATAGTCCACGCCGCCGCTGGCATAATCTTTGCCGAAAATCAGACTTTTCGTATTTAAGTCATCCCAGCTTACCGTATGCGTTACGACATAGTCCGCAATGAATAGGCTGTGGGGATATTTATTCTTCTGAGCATACTCCTCGGTGGTTGCCATTTCCGATGTGAGCTTATAAGCGTTGACCGTGCCTGCATAGGTAAAAGGCACATAATGAAGTGTGCTGTCAGGCAAATTGCTGTTTACCGTTCCGGGGATGTTCATCGCCGACAGGTCAAAATAGTATCTGCCGCCGGGGGTAAGGGAAAACTGTTCTGATAAAGCAAACTGCGCCGTGAGCTTGGTAACGTCCGCCGGAACACTGGCACCGGGCGCGTAGAGCTTACCGTTGCTTCCGCGCCACATGAAGTAGCTGCCTGTATTTCCGTCCGGGCGGGTCATGCCGTCGGACGCAGGCGCGGTAAACTCGCTGCCGTTTTTCACAATGATTTGAATATCCTCGGAGCTGCCGCCGAGCGTTCCGCCGCCAAGGTCAAGGGTAACGACCTTCAGTCCGTCAGAGCTCAGTGTGTCAGGGTTCAGGATTTCAAGCACGGGGCGGAAACTGACGAGCGGGAGGAAGTCCGTAGCATCGTCGTCGTTCCAGCGTCGGCCCGAATCGTACCCGCGAATCGCACGGAGCGACGAGTTGTATCTTGTTGTGTCCTGCCCCCACGAATATATGCCATTCCAGTTTTTGATGTAGCCGCTGTCCTTGTCCAGTATCCTGTCCCATTCGTTGCTTTGGGGCGTACCGCGTTCTGAATCACCCGAGCCTCTGTTATCACTTCCCACGGACGGCGCACGCAGTGTATAGTTCACACCTCCTGTGGCATAGTCCTTGCCGAAAATCAGACCTGCGGTATTCAGGTCATCCCAGCTTACCGTATGCGTTACGGCATAGTCCGCAATGAATAGGCTGTGGGGATATTTATTCTTCTGAGCATACTCCTCGGTGGTTGCCATTTCCGATGTGAGCTTATAAGCGTTGACCGTGCCTGCATAGGTAAAAGGCACATAATGCAGGGTGCTGTCCGGCAGATTGCTGTTTACCGTTCCGGGGATGTTCATCGCCGAAAGGTCAAAATAGTATCTGCCACCAGGGGCGAGGGTAAACTGCTCGTCAGGCTGACTTTCCACCGTCAGCGTGACATCCGCAAAAGCACTTGCAAGGTCGGTCTTGCAGTCACCGTTATACTGCTCGCTGAATACCTTCATGGTATAGTCGCCCGGTGCAATGTCAGACGGGATTTTGATTTCAACCGTTCCGCTTTTGGCAGTAGGTTGTGCTACTCTGCCGTAATACTGTGCGCCGTTGTTATCCGCCAGGATGACAGAGATATATTCATTTTTCCCTGTGGTCGCCCCTTTGTAATTCAGCGTAACGGTATCGTCGGGGGCGGCGCTGACAGTTTTTTCCGTTACAGCAAAATTGCGTCTACTATCTAAAAGCGTCAATTTCCACTCGTTTCCGCTGTATTTGGAAACTTCTGCCAATCCTCCGTCAGGCTTTCCGCCCACGGCGGCAGATGCAAAAAGGACAGAGTTCAGATTTAAGTTAAAAGCGGGACGAACAGTCCGATGATTATTGAAAATGAGGACAGAGAACCCAGAGTATTGGACAGAACCCTCACTACGCACGACGGCGAGACGATATTTATCGGAGCCGGGGGAGCGCAGCCACCAACCGCTATCCACCCAATTCGGATGTGCAGGATTCAAGGCACGCAGATCGTTGTTTACAGCAATAGCCTCTTTTGCGGAAAGTGGCCAGAATACAGCGTTATCCACCTGCCCTCCCGCTACACAGTCGGTATTCTCTCCGTCGTAACTTCCGCTTGTCAGCGTCCGTTTCTTTACGGCAGCATTTTCTTCTGTCGTCAGCTTTTCCGCAAGCGCATCTATTGTGGCTTTCAAATTACTCGGTGCGTATTCGTTGTTTAATATGGTATCGACAAATGGTATAACCCCCATAGCGCCTGCCGCAAGCAGGGTAATATCCCCCTTTGAGCTTGTAACACCGCTTCCGTCATAGCCGATAACTCGCCATGCAGCGGGATTATTTTCATGGTTTTGCCCGAAATACACAGTCGGTGCGGTCGCTGTGTTTACATTTTTACTTAACACACTTAGTGGATCTGCACCAAGCTGTATCGCAGCAGAGCCCTCTGCCCCAACCTCCTCGGCGAATACGCTTATCGGCGTAAGGCAGAGCGTCATGCATAAAGTCAGCAGGATACTAAGTATTCGTTTTTTCATTTTTCGCCACCTCCGTTATATAAATTTAATCAAGAGCGGTTATTGTAATAGTACCTCTAAAGCCACCGAGATAAGTATTGTATGCCGAATTTTCAAACCACAACTGCAATGTAATGTCTTTATTTGACGCATCATACATTCTGTTGAAATTAAAGGAATGTTGATCATTGGTATACGGTATTTTTGCCCCGTCCCTTTTTATTCGTGTAAGCTCCCTGCACAGATCGTCATCATAACCGTCTGTCATCTGAATAGAGTAATTGCCGCTTTTGTTAGCTTCGTTTGAACCGACTTCGAGAGAACCGCTTAAGCAGACATTGTAAATATGTCCTTTTTTGAGTGTAATATTATTCATGTAGGATGAAATCAAGCCGCCCTTGTTTATTTTTTGGTAGACAGTAATATTGGCACGACTGTTATTCTTCAGTACTACTTTAATCGGAGAGGCCGCCTCTCCGTAAAAATATCCCGAACAGCTGCCGTTCTGACCTGTGTCACCCTTGTCGCCTTTATCTCCTTTGTCACCCTTTTCGCCTTTTTCACCGTCAACTCCTGTGGCTTTCACTCCCGTATCGGTCGTTCCAATCCACCAGTTGCCGTTTTCACCGATGAACGGGGTGTTGCCGTCTTTGCCGTCAGAGCCGTTTTGTCCGTTTGTTCCGTCTTTGCCGTCAACACCATCTTTACCGTCAACACCGTCTTTGCCGTTTATACCGTCCTTACCGTCTGCGCCGTCAAGACCTTTCAAAATTGAAAGATCGTAAAGGTTAAGCCATATTTCATCGCCGACATAACGCCACTGCAGATTATTTTCATTTACACGGAACTCAGGTGTTTTTCCGTTTGCTCCGTCCTTACCGTTCTGTCCGGCATCTCCTTTATCTCCCTTGTCGCCTTTTTCACCGTCAACACCTGCGGCTTTTACTCCAATGTCGGTCACTCCGAGCCACCAGTTGCCGTTTTCACCGATGAACGGCGTATCACCGTTTTTGCCGTCAATACCATCGACACCGTTCTTTCCGTCTTTTCCGTCTTTTCCGTCAAGACCTTTCAAATTTGAAAGATCGTAAAGATTTAGCCATATTTCATCGTTGACATAACGCCATTGAAGATTGTTTTCATTTACACGGAACTCCGGTGTTTTTCCGTTTGCTCCGTCCTTACCGTTCTGCCCTGTGGGTCCTTTTATATCGGAAATGGCAACAAGGTTTTGCCAGTCTTCTCCCTCATATCGCCACTGTATATATTCTGTTGTTCTTTGTACCTCTATGGTTTTGCCGTCAATGCCGTCTTTACCGTCAGTACCGTCTTTTCCGTCAAGACCGTCTTTGCCGTCAGTACCGTTTATTCCGTCAAGACCGTTCTTTCCGTCAGTACCGTCTTTACCGTCAATGCCGTTTTTTCCGTCAGTACCGTCTTTACCGTCAGTGCCGTCTTTGCCGTCAAGACCGTTCTTTCCGTCAGTACCGTCTTTGCCGTCAGCACCGTCTTTTCCATTAGTACCGTTTTTTCCGTCAAGACCGTTCTTTCCATTAGTACCGTCTTTGCCGTCAATGCCGTTTTTACCGTCAATACCGTCTTTTCCGTTAAGACCGTTTTTGCCGTCAAGACCGTTCTTTCCATTAGTACCGTTTTTTCCGTCAGTACCGTCTTTGCCGTCAAGACCGTTCTTTCCGTCAGTGCCGTTTTTTCCGTCAGTACCTCTGAGCGTGTTAAGAGCTACAAGATCGTGCCATTCCTCTTCGGCGGTATCTCTCCATTGGATTGCTGTGCCGTTGTTTCGCACCTCCGGCAACAGGGTTTTGCTGTTTTCCGCCTTGCTGCATACGGCAGCGAATGCAATGCAAAGTATGATGCAAAGCACAAGACAAAGTGCGGTAGTAATACAGTATATTCGTTTTTTCATTTATCATTGCCTCCTCTCAAATATTGTGAACGGTATTTATCAGCAAACAGGGCAACACCCTGTTTTAAGACCTCCATTTGGGTTTTTAAATAATATTCATCCTCAAACATAGCATAGTGTACACAGGCACGGACAAATATAAAAATGAGCGGTGTAATCACCGTGTACGGAATGCCGATTTTCGGCTCAAGCCGCTTTGCATACTCGGTATAGCGCTCATTTACCCCCTCAAAGAATTTCTTGCCGTGCTCAATATATTTCGGATGGGTATAGACCTGATACATCAGCCGATATTTCTTGCCGTGCTTCTTTGCGGTCCAATACGGAACCTCTTTCACAAATCGAACAACATCCTTCGGGTCGGTGGGAGCTTTTTCCATAAAATCATCCTCGGCCTTTTCCATACAGTATGCAGTTGATTCAATAATCAGTTCATCAACACTGTTGAAATAGGAATACAGATTTCCAGTTGTACAGCCACACGCTGCCGCCAAAGCCTTGATGCCCGTACCGGTCAATCCGTTTTCAGCATAACATTCAAAGCATTTTTCCATTATTTCCCTCTTACGCTCGTTGTGCTGTTCCTCTGTTGTTCTCATAATGTTCGCTTCCTTTTGATAACTAATCGATTAATTAATTATAGTATAGCACAAAGCTACGGCAATTTCAACAATTAACTAATAAAAAATCGCAAAATATTAATTTTTTATCACATCTGTCGGAAACTTTACCGCTATTGCAGTACCCTTTTCCGAACTTTCTTCCACACGAATTTTACCATTGTGCAGTGCAACGATTTCCCACACCAAAGAAAGTCCCAATCCAACTCCGCCGTATTCTCTGCTTCGGGATTTATCCACACGAAAGAAGGGCTGAAAAATACTTTCTCTGTATTGTTCGGGGATGCCGTAGCCGGTATCCGCAACCGTAATAACAAGCTGATTGTCTTTGTGCGTTACGGTAATATTCACTGTACCGTCAAAACGGTTGTAGCGTATAGCGTTTTCGGTCAGATTGTATAACAAACGATAAATCAGCGTGTCACTGCCTGTCATAACAGCGTCGCCCGTGCTTTCAAGTGTAACATTGTTCTTCTCTGCAAGTGGTGCAAGGTCAGTGAAAATCTCTTCTACCATAGGACCTATCTCTATGCGGTCAGCACACGATACTGTGCGAAGCTCACTCATTTCCAACAGGGTTTTTGTCATTTGTGTCATTCGTTCGGTCTGCTCACGCAACAATCGGAGGAACTCCGCAGTTTCCGGGAATACCTCGGGATGCTCTGCCGAAAAAAGTTCAAGCTGTGCCTGCATAAGCGAAAGCGGCGTGCGCAACTCATGTGCGGCGTTTCCCGTGAACTGTCGTTGAGCGGTAAATCCCTCATCAAGACGGTCAAGCATCCGATTGAACGACTTGACAAACTGTCTCAGTTCAGGCGGAACATCTTCGGTTATCTTCATATCCGTCAAATTGTTAGGTTGAACCTTTTCAACCCGAGCGGTAAAAGTACGCAGAGGCTTCAGTGCATGCCCGCTTAAAAAATACGCAAGCACACCGCCTAACAATGTTGCCGCCGCCGTAATATACCAATTGGTAGCGATAAAAGATTCCTGTGCTCCGTTAATTACAATAGTCAATTCACGATCAAGCTTTTTGTGTTCGGGATCGAAAAAGTCAGGTTCTCCTTTGTCCGTATCTCCGTAACCTGTAACATAAGAGCCTATGGAATCCATATAATGGCTTCCGGAATAGCCGATAAGAACATTCATAAAAATGCAGGTGACTCCGATAAGAAGTGCAGTCATCAGAGTTATGCGCCATTGCAAGGATAACTTTTTCATACTTTTTCTTCCTCCATAACATATCCTTCACCAATGCGATTGCGAATCGGGTCATAGCCGAGTGCCGCACGCAGTTTCTTTCGTAATGCAGAAATATGTACTCTTATTGAATTGCTGAAATTGTCAACACTGTTATCCCAAACATGGTCGAGCAGTTCTTCCTGACTGACGGGGCGACCTTGATTAAGAAGTAAATATTCAAGTATTCCGATTTCTTTTCGGGTAAGTGACAGCTCCTGACCGTCAGCAACGGCAACACGGGCTTTGGTGTCAAAAGCAACTTTTCCACAGTTCAAAACAACATTGTTTTGTGTAAACCGCCGGCGAGTCAGACTGCGTATTCTTGCCTCAAGCTCCTCCAAATGAAAAGGCTTTGTCAGGTAATCGTTTGCTCCGGCATCCAGCCCCTCCACCTTGTCGGCAACCTCACAGCGTGCCGAAAGAATTAACACTCCGGTATCTCTGTCGGTTTGTCGCAGAGTTCGCAGTACCGTCATCCCGTCTGCACCGGGTAAATTCAGATCAAGTAAAACAAGATCGTACTTTTCTATTCCGAGCAACTCATTTGCTTTGTTTCCGTCATAGCAAAAATCAACGCTGTATGCCAATCTTTTAAGGCTGCGAACAATTGTCTCGCACAGCGCACGCTCGTCTTCAATTACTAAAATACGCATAGAAACTCTCCTTGTTGTGTTTTCATATTCCTTTGATAATTTAATTATATCATTATATTGCTCAGACATAAAGTTTTTGTTAAGTTCTCGTTCTTAACATGGATTTTACATCCTCTGTGCTACAATGAGAGCACAAAAGAAAGGAGTGACCGAATTGACTCGAAAGAAAAAAGCCGTATTTCAGATCGTACTGATTATCTGCGGAATTACGATGCTGTGTTACGGAGCTCTGCGTGGAGAGGCAGAAACCGTGTTAAGCAAGGCAATCCGGCTGTGTTTGGAGTGTGTGGGAATTGGATAACAAAGAACCGAAGAAAAAAAGAGGCGGTGTATCGCAGTTTCTCTCACGCTTTCGATGGCTTATTCAAGCAGGAGCAACTTTGCTGAGTAATATTCATCTGCCGAATTTATTGAAGGGCAGAATTTATCAAGGCAAAGGAAAGGCTGTTTGCGTTCCGGGACTGAATTGCTATTCCTGCCCTGCGGCATCGGGCGCCTGCCCAATCGGCTCGTTTCAGGCTGTGGTGGGTTCGTCAAAATTCAGTTTTTCATATTATATCACAGGATTCCTCATATTGATAGGAGTTCTGCTCGGGCGTTTTATCTGCGGTTTTTTGTGTCCGTTCGGATGGCTTCAGGAACTGTTACATAAGATACCGACAAAAAAGCTTTCCACTAAAAAGCTGAAGCCGCTGACATACATAAAATATGCAGTTTTGCTTTTTGCTGTAGGTTTGCTGCCAATGCTCATTACAAACGATGTGGGTATGGGAGATCCTTTTTTCTGTAAGTATCTTTGTCCTCAAGGGGTACTCGAGGGGGCAATCCCTCTTTCCGCCGTCGATTCGGGAATCCGCGCCGCACTGGGTACGCTCTTTTCGTGGAAGCTGGGCATATTGATTACGGTAATCGTACTGAGTGTACTTTTCTACAGACCGTTCTGCAAGTGGCTGTGTCCTCTCGGTGCATTTTACGCATTGCTTAACAAGGTGTCGCTTTTCGGAATGAAAGTAGACAAACACAAATGCATTTCTTGCGGAAAGTGTGCCAAAGTATGCAAGATGGATGTAGATGTAACCAAAACTCCCAACCATACCGAATGCATACGCTGCGGTAAGTGTATCCGTGCCTGTCCTGTCGAGGCGGTCAGCTTTTGCTACGGCCTTGGCAAAGGAAAAGAAAATGATTGTCCCGCTAAAAAAGCGGAAACAGCAAAACAAAAAATTGAAACAGAAATTAAAACAGAAATTAAAACAGGAATTGAAACAGAAAAGGAGTAAACACTATGAAAACGACTAAAATTTTAAGCTTACTGACTGCCCTGATGATGTTGTTAAGCTTTGCCGCCTGTGGCACAGCCAAAGGCAATACGACGAATACTACTGCAAATAAGAAAAGCGAAACGGCTATGCTGACAGCTGTGAATCCGAAAACAAAAGACGAGGCCGCCGACCTGCATCAAAAACTGATGGCACAGGAAAATGCTATTCTTTCCGAAAACAGCAAACTTTGGGAAAAGGTATTTATTTCAGCCGATAAGGGTATGGCGATGAATGAGGACGGCAAAAACTACGGCGATTTTCTTCTGAAAACAATTGACGGTATCAAGGATCAGTTCAGTGCTGATGAGTTGAAACTGCTTAATAAAGGCGCCGAAGAGATTAAGGAAATTGAAGGAAAGCTGACAGTTTTGGAACAAAAATTTCCCGGATGCGGAGAAAAACCGTCTGATGGAGATATGAGCGTTCCGGCTGAAAACGGTAAGCCCATCGAAAAGGATAATCTGACGAAATTCCCGACATTTGACGGCAAGGATCTTGACGGAAACGAAGTTAAGAGCAGTACGCTTTTTGCAAAAAATACCGTTACTGTAGTAAACTTCTGGTTTACCACCTGCAATCCCTGCGTGGAAGAACTTGCCGACCTGGAAGCTCTGAATAAACAGCTTGCAAAAAAAGGCGGAGCAGTAGTCGGAATCAATTCATTTACACTTGACGGTGACAAAACGGCTATCTCTGACGCAAAGAATATTCTGGCAAAAAAGGGTGTGACCTACAAAAACATTTGGTTTGATTCAAAAAGTAAAGCCGGAGAATTTACATCCGGATTGTACTCCTACCCCACAACTTATGTTGTCGATAAAAACGGTAATATTGTGGGAGAACCGATTGTCGGTGCAATAACCTCCGAAAAGCAGTCTGAAAAGCTGCAAAAGTTGATTGATCAGGCAATTGCAAACAGCAAGGACTGATGTGTGTCCTGTCCCGACAAAGTAACAATAATGCATATTTTCAGGTTCTGTAAATTTTACATATAGATTCCAACAAATATGCCAATAATTAAACCCATATAATTTTTCGTACAACAAAACCTCCTGCAACGGATTTTACTCTGTGCAGGAGGTTTATTCTTATTTTGATATTTTATATTTCATCATTATATCTGTATAAAAATTTTACATAGCTGTAAAGCTGAATTTTTATGTATTTTTCAACTTTTGCAATTCGTTCTTCCGAATACTATTGACGAAAAAATCACAATGTCGGCAGCAAAAGGCTTTTCTGTAATAACTGCTCATATTAAATTCTTCTTGAATGTATTAGATTGATTTTTAGTGATTAAGTGTGTATAATGTATATCGGGAGGTATCTATGGGAAAACAAAATTATTTTTTCAGCGGAATTACGGACATACTGATTCTTGCCATTTTGTGTGAGCATGACAGTTATGTGTATGAAATTGTAAAATTCATAAAAGAAAAATCAAACGGATGCCTGTCCATATCTCAGAACACCGTTTACGCAGTAACCTACAAGCTTGTTAACGAAGGAAAAATCAGCGAATATTCAAAGCTTGTCGGCAAAAAGCGCACACGAATTTATTATCATATCGAGGACGAAGGTCGGGCATATTATGAAAACCTTTTGGAGAGTTTTCATAATGCATACAGCGGTGTAGAGAGTATTTTAAATATTTTAAAAGAGGACAAGGGCAATAAACAATAACGGGGATTCCCTATTTTGTCAAGAAAATAAGGACAGGCAAATACATCAAAAGACTTATTGCGGTTGTACTTATTCTTGCACTCATATCAACTGTTACATACTGCATTGTTTTGCATGAAGACCATCAGATTATAAAAAGACAGGAAGCTGTTATAGCCGAAGATGTAATCGAATAGTATAAATTCCGTTCGGATATTTTTAAAATTTACAGACCGATTTCAAATTTGATTTTGAAGTCGGTCTTTTTTTGTATATACGCTTCTTACGCAATGAAAATACATATTCTGATTGTATTGTATCAATAGACATTGTAAAAAGCAATACTTATTAATATTTTCTTTATCTAAAAGTCATATATTCATATCTGCCAATGAAAGTATCAAATACAGCATTTTCATACAATCACCTCGAATCGCTTATAACGCATTACTTTTCTTTTGTAACTTCATCCAGACCGATAAAGTACATACCTTTTCTTTTAGATTTTTCAAGATGAATCTTTTCGGAATCAACAAGCAAATCTGTGTATGGGTTATTGTCAGTTTCGACAAAACAGAATATTCTGAATTTGCCGAAAGTTACGGTTTTGTCGGCTTTATGTGCAGAATCGGAATATGCGAGAATATCTGTTTCACGATTTGGTACTGCCACAAAAAGAACCTGTTCTCCTGTCTTTTTATCTCTGATTTTGTAACTTCTAATAAATGTGTAATCTTTTGAAAATGAACCGTTGTTAATTTCAATTTGTTCATACACATCAAAATCAGCATTCCTGTTAATCATAGAAACCCTACCGTTTCGCTTTGTATAAACTGCCGGTGTGATTATTTTCGTTTCCTCATCAATCATTAAAACAAATTTGCTGTTTGGTAAATCTATTAAGGTATCATAGACAAAATGTTTAATAGTAGTAAATCTCTTTTTAGAAATTGATACTTCCGATTTAATAGATTTATAATAAAGTGAATTAATAAACTCTTTTAACAAGAAACACAAAAGTAGATACAATCCATACGGGATAAGAAATGTAAAATCTAAATGAGAACCATTAACATGATTAACACTTACGCTAAAAAAAATAACTTCCATATAATCACAACCTACCATTCAGCATGCAACTTTCAAAAGAATTATCTTTATTGAGCAACAACACATTTTCGGCAAAATGTAATAACAAACCTGTTTCGGTCGTTATTGGAAATGAACAACCGTATTTCTTGTTATCGTCATTTTGAAAACCGAATTTCAGTACGAACTTATAGTGCCCGAGATTATCGTATTCAGCAAGCCCTATTGAGAAAAATGACTCCGCAGACAAATCAGTATCTTCCCATATTTTTTCAAATAACAAATTATTCATTTTCCCCTATCACTTGTTCATTAATCTTGAAAGTAATTTTTCATACTTTGCATTGATTGTAATTTGCGTTGCGGTATTGAATACAAACGAAGTTACTCCGTCATCACAACCGTAATCGTCTATCTGTCTGACGGTGCAGATTCCGTTTTCCAGCGACAACGGTAATCCCGTGATATTCTCATTACCGCTGTGCAGCAATTCTATACTTACTATGAAGTTTTTAATGATTGCGGATTTTATTGCAGAATCAAATACAGCGTTACCGTCAATTTCAACGCTGTCTTCAAAAGTATCAGTTTCAATCAGTTTCTCCATTTTTTGATTATATTTTGAATCATACTCGATTCTGAAGAAATCAGATACTGTTTTTACAATTACACCGTCACAAGTTCCGTCTGTATTGTACATTTGAATTGCAACCTCATCTTCGTTAAGTGCAATAATCTTGCCGTAAATAAACTTGTCACATTCATCATCTGTATAAAAACTGCAATTTTTATTGCTTTTAAAAGCTTTTAATAATTCCGAATACATCGTATCACCTCATGTATTTTTTAGCTTTGTTTGATTTATCTTTATATTGTCTTTCATTTTATCTTAGTGTTAGCATCTAAATAATACCTGTCTCTTATACACATCTCCGAGCCCACGAGACTAGGCATGATCT
>ENA-OYVP01001183-OYVP01001183.1-human-gut-metagenome-genome-assembly--contig:-NODE-1183-length-13857-cov-21.163744_pt1 | contig 13857 bp, 9 predicted proteins | sample MGYA00244160_ERZ653377 | MGnify/ENA primary metagenome ERZ653377 (study PRJEB26926, sample SAMN06165160) | human gut metagenome | biome: ENVO:00009003; feature: ENVO:2100002; material: ENVO:00002003...
GAAAGAGTCAACTATTAATGAAAGTACAAATTTTTCTGTCTACCAATGATGGAACCATCTTTATTTTCGGCTAAAAGGATATTTGTCCCGGACGGTTTTTATCAGCAATGGAACATCTTGAATTTTTTGATTGTATCGGCGGGGCAAAGTTTCTATAATCGGCAACAGATTAATCTTTTGAGGAAAACTGATGGCCGAGCCTAAATTTGTACATCTCCGCGTACATACCGCCTATTCGTTGTCGGAAGGAGCAATGAAGGTGCCGTCGCTGATTCCCAAGCTTAAGGACATGGGCTTTCCGGCCATAGCCGTAACCGATACGGCCAATATGTTCGGCGCCAAGGCTTTGTCGCACTATGCCGCCGACTGTGGTATCAAGCCGATATTGGGCTGCCAGTTCTATCTTCGCAATCCCGATGCCGACGATTTGCTGAAATCAAAAGGGCGCACCATTGAACCTGACAAGCTTGTGCTTTTGGTTCGCAATGATGAAGGTTATCATAATATCATGAAGCTGATGAAGCTTTCTTATCTTGATAACCCGGAGTATAACGAAAAGCCGCAGCTGAAGCTTTCTGACCTTGAGGGGCGCAGTGCCGGGCTGATTGCCCTGACCGGCGGCGTCGAGGGTACGGTCGGCCGTCTGCTGCTGGAAAACCGCAAAGACGAAGCCGAAGACTTTCTGCTCAGGCTTAAGGCGCTTTTTCCCGATTCGCTGTATGTTGAAATCATGCGTATCGGTCTTGAGAGCGAGCATAAGACCGAAGAGGATTTCATTAATCTGGCCTATAAGCACAACCTGCCGCTGGTTGCCACCAACGAGGCTTTTTTTCTCGACGCCGACATGTACGAAGCGCATGATGCGCTGGTTTGTATTGCAACCGGCGAATATGTGGCTAACGAAAACCGCAAGAAATTTTCGCCCAACAACCGCCTGCGTTCGCCGGAGGAAATGATTGAGCTTTTCAAGGATTTGCCCGAAGCCGTCAACAATACGGTCGTCATTGCCGAGCGTTGCAGTTTCCTGTCTGAAAAAGTGCAGCCTCTGCTGCCGATTTTCGAGTGCCCCGAAGGAAAAACCCAGGACGAGTTCATCACCGAAGAAGCCTACAAAGGCTTAAAGGAACGGATGGAGGCTCAGGTTTATTTTAAGGGTATGACCGAAGAGGAAAGGCGGGAAATTGACGAGAAATACTATGCCCGTCTGGATTATGAGCTGAGCGTCATTAAAAAAATGGGTTTTCCCGGCTACTTCCTGATCGTATCGGACTTTATTCGCTGGTCGAAGGGGCACGGTGTGCCCGTTGGCCCCGGCCGCGGTTCCGGTGCAGGTTCCATTACCGCCTGGTCGCTGAAGGTTACCGACCTTGACCCGATTAAACTTGATTTGCTGTTTGAGCGTTTTCTGAATCCGGAACGTATTAACATGCCGGACTTCGACGTTGACTTTTGTCAGGAAAACCGCGGCAAGACGATTGAATATGTGCAGAACAAATACGGTTTTGACCATGTGGCGCAGATTATCACTTACGGCAAGCTGCAGGCCAAAAACGTCATCAGGGACGTTGCCCGCGTTCTGCAAATGCCCTATTCTCAGGCCGACCGCCTGAGCAAAATGATACCGCCCGGCGTTCAGGGCAAAAACCCGACGCTTCAGGAGTCGCTGGACCAGGTGCCCGAACTTGAGGAAATGCGCCAGAGCGATCCGCAGGTTAACAAGCTGTTTGATATCGGCATGAAACTTGAGGGGTTGTACCGCCAGTCGGGCGTACACGCTGCCGGCGTGGTTATCGGCGACCGCCCGCTTGACCTGTTGGTGCCGTTGTACAAGGATCCGCGCGCCGATATGCCGGTAACCCAGTACGATATGAAATATGTCGAAGAAACCGGCCTGATTAAGTTTGACTTTTTGGGCTTAAAGACCCTGACCGTTATTCAGCGCGCCGTCGACTGGATTAAGAAGATTCACGGCGTTCAGATGGATATGGACAATGTGCCGTTGGACGACAAGCAGACCTATGAGCTTTTGCAGAGCGGCAACACTGCCGCCGTCTTTCAGTTTGAATCGGCGGGCATGCAGGATGTTCACAAACAGATTAAGCCCGACCGTTTTGAAGACCTTATCGCTATTGTGTCGCTGTACCGTCCGGGGCCGATGGACAACATTCCGAGTTATATTAAGCGGAAACACGGCGAAGAGGAAATCACCTATCTGCACCCGATGCTGGAGCCGATTCTTAAAGAAACCTACGGCATCATGATTTATCAGGAGCAGGTTATGAACATCGCCCGTGCGCTGGGCGGCTATACCATGGGCGGGGCCGACAAGCTGCGCAAGGTTATGGGTAAGAAAATGCGCGACGAAATTCCGAAACAGCGCAAGATGTTTATGGAGGGTGCGGTTAAAAACGGTATTGAAGAGGCTACCGCCGGCGCGATTTTTGACCAGATGGAAAAGTTTGCCTCATACGGTTTCAACAAGTCGCATGCGGCGGCCTATTCGCTGATTTCGTATCAGACGGCTTATCTGAAGGCGCATTACCCGGTTGAGTTTATGTGTGCGGTCATGTCGCTGGATATTACCAATACCGACAAGCTGCTGTTCTTCAAGGATGAGTGCAAAAAACTCGGCTTTAAGGTTTTAAAACCCGACATCAACCATTCCGGTTCCGACTTTGTGGTCGAAGACGGCAATATCCGCTATGCTCTGGGCGCGGTCAAAGGCGTCGGCGAGGCCAATATGCGGGCAATTGTCGCCGAACGCGAGGCGCACGGTCCGTATAAGGACATTTCCGATTTCATTCATCGGACCGATATCAAGCAGATTAATCGCCGTCAGCTGGAGCAGCTGATTAAGGCCGGCGCTTTCGACTGTCTGGAAAAGAACCGCGGCCGCCTGTTTGCCAATGTCGAAACCATCATGCGTCACATTGCTTCGTCTTCCGAACTTAAAACCAGCGAGCAGGCCTCCCTGTTCGGCAACGAGGAGCTGCACGCCAAGGTCAAACTGGCGGACAAGCCGGACTGGCCGGAACTTGAAAAGCTCAAACTTGAAGCGGAAGCCATCGGCTTTTATCTTTCCGCGCATCCGCTTGACAGCTATGGCAGGGGCATGGAGCGTCTGGGTGTCAAAAACTGCAGCGAAATTTTCCGTAACATTCGCACCGGCGACAGCATCCGCGCCAAAGTGGCCGGCTGCGTCAACTCGTTTCAGAAGCGTATCAGCAAAACCGGCAACAAATATGCTTTTCTGGAACTGTCCGACGCCAGCGGCAGTTTTGAGGGAATATTGTTTTCGGAAGGTTTGGCACGGTATGAGGAAATCATTGCTTCCGGCCTGCCGCTGTTTGCGAGCATAACGATTGACAAGCAGAGCGAGGAAGCCAACCCGCGCGTAATGTTCAACGTGATTGAAACGCTGGACAAAGCCATTTCCGAAGTTGCCAACGGTTTGGAAATCGCCGTCAACGACGTAAGTGCCGTTCCCGGTCTGAGGGAAATTCTCGGCAAAGATAGAAACGGCCGAAATAAAATATATATAAAACCCGAGAACCGGGAATGGGATGTCCGTATTGAACTGGCCGGCGGTTTTGCTTTCGCCGATCCGGAATTCCTGAGCAAAATCCGTGCGCTTCCGGGCGTAACCACCATAAAGGAAATATAAGCCATGAAAGATTTTATTGCGAAGTTGAATCAGCTGAAACAAAAGTTTTCCGACGGCTGCGGCTGTCGCAGCCTGTGCCTGAACGCGGCACCGGCCGTTGCGCCGGTGCGTATCCCGGTTACGCAGCTGATTTTTCGTCCGTTCGGAATCTTTGCCGACCGCTTCGGCCTGCTGTTGCGGCTGGCCGCCCTTTTTGCCCTACCGATTACGCTGTTATCGGTTTTTATGGGTTTTTCTTACATCTGTTTTACCGATTATCGAAGCGCTTATTTTTTCTGTTCTGCTTCGCAGGGGTGGTATCTGGTTTATCTGTTTGTCAAAATTTTTCTGATTTCCGCATTTCTGGTTCGTTGGTATGACGGTGCCTTTTTAAATCGGGACTATAGTTGGAAAAACGTGTTTCTGCCCACATCGCGCGATTTTACGACCACGGCGCTGGTCTGCTTTTATCTGCTTCTGAATATGGCGCCGCTGCTTTCTTTTTACCTGTTGTATGTCCGGGTGCCGAATCCTGACTGGGTTGTCGAAATAACCTATTTTGCGGTCGTTTCAATCGGCTTTGTCGTGCCTTTTGTGCTTATGCGCTTTTATGCACTGCTGGCTGTTTTTCTGAACGGCGGTCCGAAAGTTTCGCCGGCCTGGCTCTGGGCGCGTTCCAAAGGTAATAATCTCGGAATTATCCTGTCGCTGTTCCTGATTATTATCGTTATGTTGTTTATTCTGGTCTATTTCCAGCATGGCATTGCCGGAATTGAAGTCGAATATGCGAACTGGAGCGGTACGGTAATCGAATATTTTTACAGTCTGCTTCTGCTGATGCTTATCAGTCTGGTCATCAACAACTGCCATGTGCAGAAAGAATATTTGCTCGGAGGAAAAGATGGAAACAATGCCGCAGATTAAACTCCCGTTTTGGGAATGCCTTCGCCGCAGTTTTTTTTACACCTTTGTAAATTTTGATGCCTTTGTCAAAATTGCGTCTGTTTGGTTTTTGATTCTCCTTTATGAGATTTTCACCGGCTTTCCTTCTTTGTGCGGTCTGAAGGATGGCGGCTGTCCCGGCGCGACTTTTCAGAACATTTCGGTCGTTATGGTTTCGCTGGCTTCCGTTGCGGTTGCCGTTGCCTTCAGCCGTCTGGTCATTTTGCGCGAACATGTCCGTCCGTTTGCTTTTTCTTTCGGCCGCCGCGAACTTAAATATCTGGCCTACAGCCTGCTGTTGTTTTTGCTGATTATCGTTCCTGCGGTAATGGTCATGGGTATTGTCGCGGGTGTTCTGGAACGTGTCGGCGCCAATCTCCCCGGCTTTTCGCTTATCTTGTCCGTGATGCCTCTGATAGCCGGCATTGTCTGTGCCCGATTCTTTATCGTGCTGCCGGCGGTTGCTGTCGATGATCGGGAACTGACCATGAAAAGGGCCTTTGCTCTGACCCGGGGCAATGCCAACAAAATTTTTTGGGGACAGGCGCTGATGATGCTTCCGGTCGTTATAACCGTTACGTTGCTGACCATGCTTTACGGTGCGCTGAACCTGTCGGGTTTTCTGGCTGATTTGATTATGGCTTTTCTGCTGCTCGGGCTGTCGTTTTTTGACGCCGCCCTCAAAGCGTCTTACTTCAGTCATGTGTACCAGTATTTTGTATATTTCTGGCGCCACCCCGAAAATCAGAGCTTATGAACCAGCTTTGCCGCCGTTCCCAGACGATAGGCGTCGCGAATATTCGGCGTTTCCGGATATTTGCCGCTGATATCCAGCGCGAAGATATTGGCCTGCTGTGCGGCAAAGTCGCGTCCCAGACTGAGTGTTGCGGCGTTGTCAATCAGATAGTCGCGGAAAGTCAGCGCGTCTTTAATGTTGTTTTTCATCAGGCCGCTGCGTTTGGCAAAAATTCCCGTATAGGCGAAAATGACGTAAATCATTGTCAGCAGCAGCAAGGCCGAAACCGGGTGAATATAAATGCTCAAAACCATCAGTGTAAAAATGATAATCAGCAGCGCAAAGGTTTTGCTTATCCAGCCGACCGGCGCCGACCGGAATTTCAGCTTTAGAATCCAGACGTAAAAAGCCAAAGTGACGCTGCCGGCCAGTTCAACGGCGAATATCTGCCCGAAACTGACCGAAAGCGAGGCAATCGCCGCCTCTGCCAACAACAGCATGCCGATGCTGAAAAACAGATAGCCGGCGCTCAGCTTCAGTGACAGGCTTTTAAAGCGGCCGAGCGTGTTTTTCTCAATCAGCTTGAAAGCCCGTTTGAATTTGAGCAGGTTCTGCGCGTCGGCGCGCACGACCGATTCCTTGCCCGGGAACAGGTGGCCGACGGCTTTGCGTTCGCGCCGCTCCAGCGATTTCAAATCGTCGGTTTTCTTAATCAGCATGACTTCGCCGTCGCTTTCCTGAATGTCGATGATGTTTTTGCGAAACAGTTCCAGCAGATAAGAAACGAAAGACACCTTGTCGAATGCGCCCTTAATCAGATAACGCAGCATCGGCGCGGTACGGCGCATGCCGGTTTTGAGTTTGGACCGCCCGGCGCTGATGTATTTCCAGGAAATAATGTAGGAGACCAAAATTGCAGCCAGCCCGGCCAGGGCAAAAAGAATGTCGCCGTAATCGGCAATAAACCATGAAAAACGCTTACCCAAATCTGGCGGCAGCAAATCGGTTTTCGGCAGCGATACGATAATGTGCATGCCTTCGCCGACAAACAGGGGCGTTTGCGCCGCAAAGCCGAGCGTATTGTCCTCGCCTTTGGCAATGAAAGCGCCGTCGGTAGTCAGCTGCCCCGGATAGCCGAGCAGAATGTTCTGGCTCAGCGGCGGCTGCGTGCCGGGCAGACTGACCGAAGCGCCGGCATTGGCAACCACCAGATTCCAGGAACTTCCGGTAACGTCCCAGTAAAATTCGTTAAAAGTATCATAGTACCAGAGCTGCCGGTCGAGCAGATAGGCAAAGTTATAGGTATAGATTCCCGGCGCCAGCGTATATTCTTCTTTGGGGGTCAGAATGATTTTGTCGCCGGCTTCTTCTGCCTTGTAAGGGACTTCCTGCCCGTTGACGGTGACCGAAAGCAGGGTCAGGTCAATTTTGTTGCGAATGCCGGCGCGCGAGGTTGAATATTTCGGAATGGCGCGCGACAGGCCGTTTTTGAGCTTGTCGCCGTTGGCAATGACCGTAATCGTTTCGTTGATGCCGATAAGCCCGGTCGGCAGAATTTCAATTTTGCTGAAAAGGTAGGGGATGTGTTCCTTGGCGGGAACCAGCGTCTGGGTGCCGTTGGGCAGTTCGACGTTGACGACCGGAAAATCGGGCGCTGCCCATTCTTTTTTCTGTTCTTCGACGGAAGGTTGGTCGTTTATGTAATAATAAACGTCGTCATAAGGTTCGTTGATGTCTTCCGGCGTACGGCCTTCCGGTCCGGACAGGCGCTTCATTGCGTTGTCGTAAATTTTTTCGAAAGTCGATTTTTTGCTTTCTTTGAGCATGTTGATATATTCGGCGCTGTGCTGAACGTCGATGGATTTCAGATTGTTGAGGTCTTCGTTTTCGTCAAGTTTGGTAATTACGACGGTTTTAAGCCGTTCTTTGATAAACTCTTCCATTTCCTCTTTGTCTTCGCCGGTCGGAATCCGCGGGTCGGTAATCGGTTCGGCGTCTTTGGGCGCCTGCGCTTCGCGGGCGCGCAGCTCGTCGACGCTGCTCAGTTCCGTGGTGGCCGCCAGAACGGAAAAAAACGGAAACATCAGACTGAAACAAATGGCAGGAAAAAGTTTTTTCATAACTTCAAAACCTTTGTTAACAAATAAAACATATTTGCTAATATAAAGTACAGATATTAAGAAAAGAATAAATTTTATAAGGAGCTTTTAATGATGTCAGACCAAATCGCCGCGATTATTCTGGGTGCCGGCAAGGGCACCCGCATGAAGTCCGACCTGCCCAAGGTAATGATGCCGCTGGCCGGCAAGCCGATGATTCGCCATCCGATAGACACGCTGGAACAGATGGGCGTAAAGAAGATTGTCGTTGTTACCGCGCCCGACGGCGAAATGGTTCGCAAAGAGGTTGCGCCGCATTTGAGCTGCATTCAGGAAAAACAGCTCGGCACCGGGCATGCCGTCCTTTCCGCCAAAGAGCAGATGAAAGGTTTTGACGGCGCCGTTCTGGTTATCTTCGGCGACAATCCGATTATCACCAAGGAAACTTACCAAATGGCCGCCGACAAGGTCAAAGAGGGTTATGCGGTGGTTGTTCTCGGTTTTCGCCCGGCCGATGCCGCCCGTTACGGGCGCCTGGTCATGGAAAACGGCGAACTCAAAAAGATTGTCGAGTTCAAAGACGCTTCCGACGAGGAAAAGGCCATCAACCTCTGCAATTCGGGCTGCATGTGCTTTGACGGCAAAACCATGTTTGAACTTTTGGAGGCGATTGGTAATGAAAATGCCGCCGGCGAGTATTATCTTACCGATGCGGTTGCCGTTGCCCGTCAAAAAGGGCTGAAATGCACGGTGGTCGAATGTTCGCCGGAAGAGGTCGCCGGCGCCAACACCCGCGAAGAACTGGCGCTGCTGGAAAGTTTCTTGAACAAGAGAAAAGGTAAATAATGACATTTTTGAAACATCACTGGTTCGGGCTGATTTTGTCGCTGTTTATGCTGGCATATCTGCTGGTTTTTGTGTTGGTTCTGCTGTCGCCGCGCTATGATGTGCAAAAGCGGGGATTTATTCCCTGTACCGAAACCATGGCCGAGCAGCTTATAGACTGCGACAACGGCGCCTGGTGCATGCTTAAAACCATTGTCAGAAACGGCTGGTGCGATGCCGAAGTCATCGGCGGCGGTTTCAGAATGTGGCTGCGGGGCGAACAGAAAACGCCTTGGGCAAATTATCTGTTTGAACCGGAGCAGCCCCGCCCGGACGAAGAAACGGAAGCGGACGAAAGCCTGCGTGAGTTTTATGCCCAAACTCCGGACATTGAAGCTTCCATGCAAAATCTCCGCCGCCTGAACCGCGAGCTTGAACGGCAGATTAAGGAAAATGAAGAAAAGGAAATAAAGGAACATGAGCAGCAAAAACAGCAATAAACTTCCCGCCTGGGATTTGTCCGACATGTATAAGGGCATTGACGATCCGAAAATCGGCGCCGATTTGGAAAAATTCAGAAAAAACGCGCTTTCTTTTGCCAAAAAATATAAAGGCAAGCTGGCCGGCCTGACTGCCGCGGAATTTCTGTCCGCGCTCAAAGCCGAAGAGAAGATGTCGGTTCTGGGGGGCATGCTCGGCGAGTTTGCCTATCTGAACATGGTTACGCAGATGAAGAACAAAGACGCGATGGCCTTTTATCAGAACATCAGCGAAAAACTGACCGATTACAGCAAACCGACCATTTTTTTCAGTCTGGAAATCAACCGGCTTCCCGATGCCAAAATCAAAGAATGGCTTGATGATAAAAGGGTTGCTTTCTATAAGCCCTGGCTGGACAAGGTTCGGCGTTTCAAAAAATATGAACTGTCCGAAGCGGTTGAAGAGATTCTGCACGAAAAGTCCGTCACTTCCGGTTCGGCTTGGGTACGCCTGTATGAAGAAACCTCGTCGCGCCTGGTCTTTACGGTTGACGGCAGGCAATACAACGACGCCGAAATCAGCAAGCTGCTGCTGAACAAAGACCCGCAGATTCGTGAAAAGGCCGGCAAGGAAATCAACCGCGTCTGCAAAGAGAATGCGCCGCTGTTTACCATGATTTACAACATGGTCATCAAAGACAAGGCGATAGAGGACGAAAAACGCAGTTTCAAACGTCCGGTTTCCGAACGTAACCTGGCCGAAAACGTCAAGGATTCGACCGTTGACGTTTTGGCGCAGACGGTGCGCGAAAACTACAAAAACATCGCCCACCGTTTTTACAAGCTGAAAGCCAAATGGCTGGGCGTCGACAAAATCCAGTACTGGGACCGCAACGCGCCGCTGCCTTTCTGCGACGATGCCGAATATTCCTGGGACGAAAGCGTCAAAATTGTGCTCAACGCCTATAAAGAATTTTCGCCCAAACTTTATAACGTCGCCAAAGATTTCTTTGATAATGACTGGATTGACGTGCCGCCCCGCGACGGCAAACGCAGCGGCGCGTTTTGCGCCTCCGCCACGGCCGAACATCACCCTTATCTGCTGCTGAATTTTGCCGGCAAACAGAATGATATTCTGACTCTGGCGCATGAACTTGGCCATGGCTGCCATCATCAGCTGCGCACCAAAAACGGCGATTTGAACGAATACAGCCGGATGACCTCTGAGGAAGTCGCCTCGGTTTTCGGCGAAATGATAACTTTCCAGTCGCTGTTGCGCAGTCTGGAAGACGACAGAGCCAAACTCTGCCTGATTGCCGGTAAAGTCAACGATATGATTAATACCGCCATTCGGCAGATTGCCTTTCACTTCTTCGAAACCCGCTGTCATGATGAACGAAAGGACGGCGAGCTTTCCGAAGACCGCCTCTGCCAGATATGGCTTGAGGAAATGCGCAACAGTCTGGGACGCTATGTCAATGTCGACGAAAACAGCGCCTATATCTGGATGCAGGTCGGGCATTTCTTCTTTCTGCCGTTCTATGTCTATGCCTATTCCTTTGCCGATTGTCTGGTCAATTCGTTGTATCAGGTCAGTCAGGAAGGCGGCATCAAGGACTTTCCGGACAAATATCTGGATATGTTGAGCAAAACCGCAATTACCGATTATGATAAGCTGCTCAAACCTTTCGGGCTCAATCCCGACAGCGCCGATTTCTGGAATAAGGGACTGAGTCTGATTTCCGGCTATATCGACCAGTTGGAAGCTTTGGATAAGAAGTTGAAGTTGTAAGAATATATTTTTTACAACAAAAAAAGTCACTCTTCCGAGTGACTTTTTTAATATATTTTTTTGTGTAAATAAAATAGTTAACGCTATCTACAGCAGTAACCAAATCCGGCACCGCTTATTTCTCCGTTTGTAACAGGAACACATTCGTGAATCCGATTACATCCTGAAGTGCTCATACCTCCGGTAATGCGATAACAATTAGATGGAGGAGTAGGATAGCAAGATGAAGTTATTCCTTTACAGCTATAACAGGTTAATCCCTTATAGCTGACTGTACTGCATGTATGGTATGTTGGTTTATACGAATAGTATCCGCCATCACTGCATGATACGTTCTTTACGCAGCTTGCCCCGGATTGGTTATACCCTGAGTCACAGCTCCAGGCGGAACATTTGGACGAGCAGTCGGAATAGTAGGACGTGCAGTGAGCGTTGGCCGGCACCGAAACTGCCGTTTTGTTCCGACAGTTGTCGGCATAACAGGTCTGGCACTTGGAAGAACAGTCGCCCCAATAGGATTGGCAGCCGTAAGAACAGCTGTTGTCACTCCGGTTCCGGCAGTTGTCGCCATAAGCCGTCTGGCATTTTGACGAACAGTCGCCGTAATAGCTTTCACAGCCGTAAGGCGTCGATACGGCGGTACGGTTGATACAGTTGTCGGCGGCGGCAACTTCACATTTGGAAGGACAGTCGTCCCAGTATTTTTCGCAGTAATAGGGAACGTTCACGCTTTCCCGGATATGGCAGTTGTCGGAGTAGGCCACCTTGCAGACCGAAGAACAGGGAGAAGGATAATATTCGGCACAGCCGTACGGCCCTTCGTCAACCCCGGCCGGACAAACGCAGTCGGTATATTGTCCGCCGCAGCTGTCCCCCGATACCGAACGCGGATAAGAACAGTTGGAAGAAGTATATTGATATTCCGGCTTGCAGACGCAGGATTGATATTTTCCGCCGCAGGAAGCGCCGGTACCGTTCTCTTTGGCCGAACAGGCAACCAGAGCGGGGTCGCATTCGCATGAAGCGTACATTTCGTCGCAGCTTTCGCCGACGCCGATTTGTCCGGCGGGACAGGAGATCAGGTCGGGCAGACATTTGCATCCCAGCCCGTAGGCGGAGTTATAGGGACAAACGCCGTCAATGGTCTGTACGGAGTTGCAGTTCTGTCTGACAAAGCCTTCGTTCAGACATTGGTTAGAGGTATCGATATAAAAGTCGTCATTGGCCGAACCGGCGCCGGAAGACGAGGAATCGTAACCGGCGGCGCCGCCGCAGTCGCCGACGCCGAGGAAACAGACGCCGGCGGTCTTATAAGCCTTGTCAAGTTGTTCAAACTGAAAGGCGGGCTTTGGTTCGGGTGTGCCTGTGTGTGTCGGTAAAATGCCGGAGGCAATAGTTAGCTTGGGGAACATAAGTGCAGTTCCGGAAAGCAAAGAGAACATTAAAACGGATTTCTTCATAGTATCACCTCACGACAAAGTTAGAACCGAAGCCCGAAAGGGGAGCGAGAGGCAATGGAGGGAATGTCGGATATGCCGACAAAGGAGGCTGCGGCATAAAAGCGCCGCGGCATCAGACCATCCACACCTATCGAATATCAGGATACGCTGATTTGGGGAAAGAGTCAACTATTAATGAAACTACAAATTTTTCTGTCTACCATTAATGGAACCACATAATTTTTTTTTGGCTATAAAAAAGCCCTCTCGAAAGAGAGGGCTTTTGCTTACATCAGATCCCGGTCGGGAAGACAAACCGGATTACCGCCGTAAGTCGCATATCCCGGCGGACAGCAGGCACCGGATGCATAGCATGTTTCGCCTCTGGCACAACATCCGCACATTGAGCTGGAGTAATGGCCGCCGTCACAGACACCGGCACAATCCAGTTTAGCTGAACCGCCGCAGACACCCGCACAGTCTTCAACAGCCGAACCGTTACAAACTCCGGCGCAATCACGCGTGCCGTTACAAATGCAGCTGCCGTTGGAACAGGTCTCGCCGCTGCCGCAGGTCACATCGGCACAGGGATCGGTTACAACCGCCGTGCAGCCGGAATAGGCATTACCTTCATAGCCGGAATTACAATAACAGGAACCGCCGGAACAGTAAGCGTTGGAACCGCAGGATACATCTTCACACGGGTCAGCCGGTTCGGGAGCCGGATTGCAGGAATTGCACTCGCCGCAGGAACCATAACTGCTGCAACCGTGGGCACAACTCAGGCCGGAGATGTCCTCACAGGGATCGGTCTGGACTTCGTCGCAGGGAACCGAACAATAACCGTTGCGATAATCGCCGTAACAGGGACCATAATCGTTGCCACAGGAATAGGGGAAGTGGTCGCTTTCGCAGTAAGTGCTGCAACGAGAACTGTCCGCGGAACAAACACTTCCTTCGCAGTACTGCCAGCTTCCGCCGCATTCATAATAACCGGGACAAGGGTCGCAGTTCTCGCAGGCCGAATATTTTGCGGTTGAACCGGAATAACAGATTGAAGCGCCCGCAGACGCGTTGCATTCGCAGGTGCTGTACCCGGAGCAGGGATTTTCCTTGCAGGTTATGTAAGAAGAGACGTAAGGGCACGTTCTGTCGGTTATGTACCCGCTCGGACATGAAGTTTCGGTAAAGCCGGCTTCCTTGCAGGCGCGGGGACGGTCTTCGACACATTTTGCAAAATAGGTGCCGTTATAGGGGCATTGTCCGGAAGGATAAGCGGGGAGGGAACAGGAAGTGACGGAATACCCTTCGTTTTTGCATTGTTGCACGGTATCAACTTTATAATCGTCATCGCCGTCCAACGAACTAAACCTGGCGTCGCCGCAGTCGCCGGCGCCGAGAAAACAGACAGCGGCGGTCTTAAAAGAGCGGGACATGTCAATAAAGGAAAAGGCGGGCTCCGGTTTGGGTGTGCTTATATGTGTATGTGTAGGAAAGCCGGAGGCAATGGTTAGCCTTGGAAACATAAGAGCCGTTCCCGAAAGCAAAGAGATAAGCAAAACAGATTTCTTCATAATATCACCTCGCGACAGTTAAAACCAAAGCCCGTAAAGAGGTGAGGAAGAAGCGGGTACAAAAACCCCGTTGTCGAAAACCGGAGAAAATCCGGCTGAACAAACGCACTAAACATCCACACCTGTAAAGACAATATAACGCAAATTCCGACAAAAGTCAACTATTCCTGAATCTTAAATTATTTTTGGCAAAAATCAGCCCCTCAAATGAGGGGCTTTTTTCATATCAGGGTAATTTTGACTGCCTTGCCGTAGGCTTTGGCCAGCTGGTGTAGATGTCCGAGGTCAACCGGTTTGATGCCGACTTCCAGCAAGTCGATAATATTGG
>ENA-OYVP01001184-OYVP01001184.1-human-gut-metagenome-genome-assembly--contig:-NODE-1184-length-13853-cov-4.822366_pt1 | contig 13853 bp, 11 predicted proteins | sample MGYA00244160_ERZ653377 | MGnify/ENA primary metagenome ERZ653377 (study PRJEB26926, sample SAMN06165160) | human gut metagenome | biome: ENVO:00009003; feature: ENVO:2100002; material: ENVO:00002003...
GAGTTCGTCGGCAGCGTCAGATGTGTATAAGAGACAGGCATCACCCATCGCCGCCAAGCCGGGCACCCAATCCGTCGGGAACGCAACGCGAACCTCGGCAAATTGGCCCGCATGGACACGCGGGGCAGTTAGGGTCACCACGGGGTTGGCGACATCCCCATCATCGAGCACCACGCTTCCATCAAGCGGACCGTGGCCCCATGCGCGGAAATTGGCATCATCGGTGCCAGTGGTCGCCGGCGTGCCCTCAGAAGCCCCCGCGAACATCACGTTCAACTCGACGTCCTCGGCATCCTCCTCCCACTCGGGACCGATGAATTGCCAATAGAGCTCGGCGGTGTCGGGCCACGCCATCACGGCGCCCGCAATCGTGTACGAAACCCACAGGGTCACCTCGTCACCATCTTCGCTGGGGACGAAGACCTTGAGCTCGAGGGCGTCGCCTACGTTCTCCACTGTGTACACGTGCTGGTCGCCCGGCTCTGCCGAAGCAACCTCTTGCATGGGCTGAGATGCACGACGAGCGTCCGCCTCTGCCCCCTCACCGACCGAACCGTCGTACTCATACACGCTGGAGACCGTTACGGATGAGGTCTGGCCCTGCTCGTTTTGCGCAAAGGGAATGCTCCAGTACACGCCGTTGACCGTGTCCTCGAACGCGAACGTGCGCTCCTCGGTGACATTGAGGTCGCCGTTCTCCATAACCTGCGCCTGAATGTTCACGCGTGGAAGCGAATACGTGTCCGCATGGGCAGTCGCCGGGGCAACAAGTGCGAAGACGAGCGCGAGGACGAGGCCGCAGAACGTGGCAAAAAGGCGCGGCGGGCATGAAGCGCGGCGCTGGCAAATGGCGCGGACAGGAGAGGAGGAATACGGGCGTGCGAGCATGGGACGCACCTTTCTCTATGTATACGTGCGCCCATTGTACCCGTGCGGGATTCGGTTCTGCCTGGCGGTGCCCCGCGACTCCGCAAACGGCATGCGCCGGAACGGGAGCTCGACCAAAGCTGGCACGGAAAGCAGTTCAAAACTCGCTTAATCTATCGTGGCCTTGCATTTCCACGTGGGCGCAGCCAGCCCGTAACAGGCCGGCAATTACCTGGCAGCCATAGTCAATTTGCCGCGCCATGCGGCGGTATACTCAGGTTGCGCGCACGCGCCAGATCGACCGAAGGAGTGCATATGGCTATGAACGAGAATGTCGCAAAGGTGCTTGAGGAGCAGATCAACAAGGAGCTCTACTCCGCTTACCTGTACCTCACGTTTGCCGACTATTACGAGGACCGTGGCCTCAAGGGCTTCGCGAACTGGTACGAGATCCAGGTCAAGGAGGAGGTCGACCACGCCATGGCCATGCGTCGCTACCTGCTTGACAACGACTACAAGCCCACGATGCTTGCTATCGAGCAGCCCAGTATGCGCTTCAAAAACGACCTAGACCCGCTCGAAGCCGGCTTGGCACACGAGGAGTACGTGACGAGCCTCATCCACCACTGCTACGAAGTGGCACACGAGGCGCACGACATTCGCGCGCTGCGTATGCTCGACTTTTTTGTTAAAGAGCAAGGCGAGGAAGAGGCCAACGCTCGCGACATGGTCACCAAGATGAAGCTATTCGGCAGCGATCCCAAGGGCCTGTACGACCTGGACCGCGAGTACCAGGCGCGCGTGTACACACAGATGACCGCGTTGCCGCTGTAACAGGCACACAGCAGGCGATATAAGCCGAACACTGATGCCTGTCCCTCACGGGCTCAACTTGGGACACGCGGCAATGGTCGCATTGCCAACCATTGCAGCGCTCCACACGCAACGGAGGGCAGCCGGTCATGTCCAACAGATAACGCCCAATGCTCTGTAGACCGTGAAGGAATGACCCCCCTCTGCTCGCTGGATTAACAACTCAGCGAGCAGAGGGGGGGTCATGCGTCTTGATGACGCAGCCCTCTTGTTCGCAGAGACTAGTTCTCTACGGGGTATGGGACGCGTACTGGACCTCAGGGCAACCCGAAACGTTTACAACGATTCCCCCACCCCCGATATTGCGGACGTCCGCGCAATGCGCTCCGATTGGACGGTCGTCATAAAAGACCTAAAGTGCGCTATCGACAGGTTCGGCAAAGTCGAAAACGATCAGAAGAAAGGCCGTTTTGCTGGCGTTTTATCTCCAAGCGACCATGAATCCATGGCAAATGAATTTAATCTGAGCGGCGAACATAATATGCGAGCAGAAACAGAAGAAATAAGTCCTCCAGAGTCAAGTCCTCCGATGTCATTACCTCACCGATCCCTGGTGTCTCTCTATTTTCGGACGGATCTTTGGAATAGATGATGAGCCAATATGCCAAAGTTGTTGCAAATTGACAGGCATTTACTTGACTATAACTCGCAAAAGAATATAGCTTCATCAGCTCATCTATTGCATGTCGCTCGGGCATGCTTCGCTCTTCGAGCACAGCATTTAAGGTGTCAACGATACATGCATTGTATAATTTAGTACTTGGTCGATGCGCCACTTCTGAATCACTAACGGAAATCACCGTATCGCACTCCACATGACCGTAATGCGAAATAGATCTAGTAACGTATTTCGCATTGTCATAGAAAGGAGTGGAATCCTTAGGAAACGTATCGTTATAGAATTGAATAAGGTAGTCGATTGCCTCCTGCGCCAAATCATCAACTTCATCGATTCTGAGATTTGCACCGGATCGTTCAAGAACTTGATTCTGAACCTCACGCGGCAATCCGCAAAACGCTCGATAGACTTCATGCGAGTAAAGAAACGTGTCGTTATGCATTGCAGCAATTGCACACAAGGGCAAGCGCGATCGATTGTTTCCATATCTAACAATAAAACTGACTGTCTTGGCATCAACCTCTTCTTGGTGGTGCCTCTCCTCTCTATCCTCTACAGATTGTTCCATTTGTTTCATTTTTTCCGTTTGGCGGTATTGAACCACAGCAATGACTAAGCTCAGCAGCAGAGAGGCCGCCGCGCTTACCAGGCTAATTCGGTCAGACACATCTAGAGACTCAATCCAAGTGATGGCATTCAACTCCCAATCACGTGATCCACTTGCGCATGTTAAACACGGGAGACAATGCGTCGAATGGGAGAAAAGGCACATTATGATTAGATGCTTCAAAGTAGCTATCCACCTTTTTGCCGCCAAGAGTCCATTAGACAACAGCCCTCATCATAACGAACCTATCCCATTGGGATATGTTTATCTCAACGGTCGTATGGAAAGAGCAGTATCAGCGAAGAAGAACATGCATAGAAATGATCGACCTTCTTGGTCATTTCATTTCCTCACATCTGCCCCGCCTCCTTGATGGCCCGAGGAAAGACCTCCCTTTCTTGGGCGGCAAATTACAGAGCACGAACTCATGTTCTATACTATAGAACATGAGTTCGTTTTTTCCAAGTAATTTGAAGGGGTGAAGCCCTGGGCACTTGATCGGGCGCAAGCCGCGCGTAAGTACGATGTTTTTCTAGGCTCGATGCGAGATGAGAAAATCCAAGCGCAACGGCACTTTCTTATGAAGAGCAACGCTTGAATATATTTCCCGAGGGCTCTTTATCTTTGGCGTTCATTGTCGTGTACCAAATGTAGTCCGAGTCATAGAGTCTAACTATATGAGTGGAAAGCAACCGAATAATGAGTTTGCGCCACTCAAGTATCTCCTTTTCCAATTTCTCATAACCCGAAGCGAGGCTTGCTTCGTCAACAAACGGAGATGATTGGTGTAGGTATTTTCCACACGTGCCATACGCTTCGATAAACTTCTCTTCTGTGAGATATCCCTCTTTTACATCAACAAACTCATCTGGTCGATTGTCATCGTGGGCCACGATTTCGATTGGTTGTGGATAAAAATCAGGGTGGATTCGCCCAATGTCTCTAAGTATGAGGCGAGCATTCCACATTTTTTCAATTTTATCTAACCGCTCGCGATACAAATCAGCATCAGAAACAAATGCAGAGAGGGCTATGAGCTCAAGAATCTTCCTGATTTGGAGTACACAAAACTCCATGTTCGTTATTCTGTAGGTCGTAGAACATCTCCCGAAGAAAATATCATCGATTGCTGCCACACGCCTCTTCACTTCCGACATGTTCCTCAGATACAGCTCCCACAGACGTTGCTGACGTTCGAGCTCTTTGTCCTCCAGACCTCTTTGAGCCATGCTGCTGCCCTTCCGCCCTTGATTGAATCGAGAAATTACTCGCGAACGTTCTCCTGCGCACCTACTTTCGAGTTTGTCAACACAACACCGATGGGCACGGCGCCACCCGCTGAGTACTCGGATCCCTCAGCCTTATACTCGATAGAAGTGTTGCTGATTCACCCATGCCTTATTGCCAGTCGCACTGTAGTAGAAATAACGCAAGCGTATATTTTGATGACTATGGCGGCGTCGAAATCCCCGGATGCTCATCTCTCCGTCAAGGAAAACATGCGGATTTGCTTTGCCTCACATCCACTCATGGTACACCTGTCAAAAAAAAAGAAAGCACGATGGGGGCTTACTCCGCCCTTCTTGCGATTTGGGAATTAGGAGAGAAGCACCTCAAAGACGGACGTCTCAAACAATTGGCGTGCGCCACCTAATCGATGCGCACCCCTTTTTCCAATCAAAGCTGCCTACTCAAACTGAATGGCTACCGCCCTTGCAAGATCGACCACTAAATCGTGTTTGATAGCCTCTATCCGATCCGAATTATTGCTAACCCGTTCCTTGATATCTTTGCCGAACAGAACGAGGTGAAATTGTTGGTCTCCAGCGACACAATCTTTGAGCGAAGCTAGATAAGTGGAGTAATCGGTAACCCTTGCCAGAGATCCATCCTTGCACACCAGCATCGCGTCGACTTCGTTATCCCGGTTGAAAACCGTTTTTGGCTTGGTTTCAAGAACGAAGACATCAAGGTTGTGTTTCTTCTTGGTTCCATCGAAAACCCTACTTCCCTGCGTGGAGCAGGCGTCGATAATGTGCTCGACAACGATTCCTTTTTGCAGCGGCATCACCGATGCCAGTTCGGCCTCCACACGTCTAACCAATTCATCATAGAGATTGATCCGTTTCGTGAGAGTAATAAAGTTTGAGAATTTGCGACAGACAAACGTATCAACCATCAACAGCAAATGCTCAATCGCCCCGCGTTCCTCCGAGGTCTCACATCCCAAAAGCAACTCCTTGCGCGACTCCCTCAAATCGCACATGAGCGAAAAAAGCCAGTCTTCCGTACAATTGAAGTACCTCTCATCGTCACAATGATCCCAAAGGTAACTGAAACGCCGCTCCCTCAATAGACACACAAGACTTTCTGGCCGCCCATTGACATAGGCAAGTGCCAGATCGTGAACGATGCGCTTCACCAGCTCGTTCATCCTCGTCGTTCCGTGATGGTACACAAGGTACTTATAAACCAGATAGCGCTGATGATAAAAAGATTCGACTGCGGGAAGGGCATTAATTGACGGCACCACCCTAAGCCATACGCCGTCTTCCACAATCTGGATGTTGCTTGTAATCCTGTCAAGGTCGAACGCTCCAAGCTCCATGCCGGAAAAGCGCGGATCGCGCATGCTGTAATCGAGCCTGTCAGCATCAAGGTCGCTGGCAACGATAGTGTGTAGAAGGTATGCCGCTCCGTCCCCTGTCCCAGTAGAACATAGAATCCTCTTTGCTGCCATCCTGCAGACGCGTTCGAACGAATTGAGATTTACCTCTGGCAACACCACGTCTAGCAGACCGATTCCAATCCTCTCATGCAAAGCCTTTACCTTTTCGAGCTTCTTATGCTTTCTGGCAAAAGCATTGCTGATTTCCGCCAGGTTCTCTCCATCCTCTTCGACAAAGGCGTCTTCAAGGGAATGGCTGTACGGAAAGTGTCCGAGGTCGTGGAGCAAAGCCGCTATGCGAACCGCCTCGAACGTAACGAGCCATGCGTACTCGCGCATCGCCGTTTCCGTCAACTCGTCGCTACCTCGATCAGTCTCATGTTTGAGAATCGAGAACTCCAATCCATAGTGAGAGTACACGCTCAGTGAGTCCTCGGAGACAGCATATCCCTCAGCACCAACAATCGGCGCCATCGCTCCCGCAGCAGATCCCGAGCACCCCTTGATAAGGTCTTCGCAGGCAATGTAGAAATAATCGAGGGCTTCCCCTGAGGAGTTGTTCAAGATAGACGTCACCATTCTGCCTGCGACTTCCATAGTTCCCAAACTGTGAAGGAAGCGGCAGCTATGGTTGCTTGGATACGTGTAGTATGCGGCACCGTTCTGGGATATGTGTCGAAGCCTCTGAAACAGGACGTTATCCACTATCTTCTGTTCAACACCAGTGAGATAAATGTAGTTGTACAGCGGATCTCTGATAATCATGCGGCGTGCCTCCATATCCGAATTAATCGAGACGACTAGTTTCCAAGTTCCTTTCGCCGTGTCGAAACATTAAACAGCATGTTTTTGCACAGTGGAAACAGCTGCAAGCCCTGTAGCACGATAACGGCAATGAGGAACACACCCGACATCACATGCCAACAAGGAACTTGCATTGCCGTCACCAATGACTGAGCAGCGAGCAGAACAAGTGTCGGAAGAAAAATTCGCCAACCGACCGTGAACTTGATGTACCTGCGCGAATCGCGGGCGCGCAAAGCGAAAACAAGTGCATTTCCCGCCACCGAGGCAACACATGCGCCATAAGTGCCAAGCGGAACTATAAAGACTGGAGTAAAAACGGCGCACACAGCAGCACCGACAAACGTTGTCCTCATGATGTAGGAGGTGTGCATCGTTGTGGTATAAACCGTGCCATAGAATGCATTGAAAACGTTCATGAGGTTAGCAATCAATAGGACAGAGATCATAGGCCAGGCAGAATAAAACTCTCCTTGTAAGAACACGGTGGCAACCCACGGCGCAGAAAATGAAATGAGCGCGCAGAGCACGGTCATCGTCGCCTGAAGGACGCAAAACACCTGTGAGAAGAACTGTCCAAGCCCCTCCTTGCCAGATTCTTGAAAGGCAGAAAGCTGCCATGCCTGCTGAAAAACCGAGTAGGCAGTATTGAGCAGGTTGGGCAGTTTTGCTGCTGCCGCAAACATGCCTGACGCTGCGATTCCGAGCATTCCGGTTATGAAAAACCGGTTGATGCTGGTACCGACCCACCAGAAAAGCGAATTGGGAATGAGTGGCAGTGCATATCGCAGCATGGGCAAACTGAGATCTTTGAGATGCGCCCGGCGTTCGACGGTAACGAAAATGGATCTTGCACCATTGAGCACGAGCCTTCCCATGCCGCCGGTGGACAGATAGACCATGACGGCAACAAGCGGACCGACTGAGACGGATACGAAGTACCCGACGACCGACATATCAAGCCCTCCAATGAGGACGACAGCCAAAGAACAGGTGATAAACGAGGATACCCCCGCACAAACGGGAATGAGCCTAATCTCCCCCATTCCCCGCGCAATCTCACCACAGAGCTGCAACAACGCGCTCGGCGCGTACGCAAGCACGAACCACCCTTTGAATGTTCCAAGCCCGCCGAAAACCCTCAGATCAAGCAGGGGAGAGAGCAGCGCGACAAGTGCGATCGAAGCAAGCGTTATCGCGAAGCCGACGAATGAATACTCCGCACCACGGGCCCTGTCCCCCACGATGAAACGTACCGCTGCGTCCGCCACCGACAATGTGGCGAGTGGAGTGACGAGCGATATGACCGTGAGCGACATATCGGCAACGCCATACTCTCCGGCGCTCATAAATGCCGTATAGAGCGGAACGAGTAGGAAAGTCACCAGTCTTGTTGCAACAGCATTTACAGCGAATAAGCCAATATTGACGGCAAGCTGTCTATATTTGCGAGAAAAGATGCCCATCATACCCTTGCTAATAAATCATCGGCTGAATTGCTTCAAAAATGTTTGGATGCCCGTCTCGTTAATCTTGATCCTCGTCTCCCGTTTTCTATTAATCAGATCTGTTAGCAATGCCATATCTTCACGCTCCAATATCGGCAGACCGTAATCGTGTGCCATCTCTCTTGCGCGATTATCGATGGAAACTATTAGCGAACGGCGTCCGTGTTGGAGGGCTCTTATTCCTCCATGAAGCCGAGTGCCAACGTATTCGATATCAGCGTTCTTCTCTAGCAGTTCATCGTAATCATCAAGCGTGGGCGGAATGAGCTCGTAATCACCGTCTATGGACAAACTGGAGATATAATCGAGATCGCCACTCCCCTGAAGCCAGATATACACTTTTCTATGAGTGGCAATTAGCTGCTCAACCATCGATTTATCATTTTGGGGATCACGTCTATAGTCCGTTAAGGTCGTTACCGCTTCTGAGGCAGAATGTGATGGTATTCCTGCACAAAAGTCAGGCGTCAGCTGCCACAGAGTTGCGCAGCCCGTATTAATGACATTGCGAATCCCCATAGATTCGAGCTTCTTTTTTGTATACTCATCCCTCACCGAATGCAGCATATCGCCCGACAGCAAACGGCGGTACAGGGTCTTTGAGTAGGAATCGACCGACTTGTCGTAGTTCTGCCAGCCACACCCAACGAGCACCAAGTTATCTACCTGAATCGTGTCAAGCAACGAAACATCCCACTGCCGAAAGCCGAACAACATGTTTGGCTTGAGTAGGTTCGAACCAAGCACGAAACCGATATCGCTCCCGCGAAGATATCTTCTGTATCTAAAAGACGTCTTTTGATGCGTTGAAAGACGCACAATAAACTTGTCATTAAATAACGGCGCCAAGTGATGACGGGCGCTATCGGATATGATTTCGTCCCCTACGTTTAACGTAGCACAACCGGGGTCAAAGAATAGAACTTGGTTGTTGTGGCGACTTCCCAATAGGCTTGGCATTTTCTCTCCTAATTCTGTGAGGTAGCTACTTGTTGATCTGGTGTCATGGCACTGAACGCTGCGAACGAGAAAGCGAACAGGAAGAAATACATCGGACTTTCGAAGCCGACGTTAAAACAAACCACCGCAATCGACGAAACAATGGAATATGTCAAGTAATTACTCCTCGACCGGGGAAGCCTTCGATGCGAGCAGCTCATGATATAGATCAATAGAAGAACGGCGCCTATCATCCCAAGCCTGAAAGAAATGGAAACGAATGAATTGTGACAACCGACCACATATAGCCTTTCCATGACTGAGTACTCTGCAGTCGCAGCAAAAGGACCGGAAACAGCTTCCCCAATAAAAGACTGAGTAGCGTAAGAGGTGCCGAATCCAACTCCGACTCCAAACGTTTTTAGAAGCTGACGAAGCTCATCGCCCCAATACTGGAGCCTCCATGAAGTGTTTGCATCTAGACCAATCCACTCAAGAGGAATAAAGGGCAGTATGTAGCACACAAGAACTACAACAACGGAAAAGCAGACCATGGGGCGTAAAAACTTACCGCCCTCCTCTGCAAAAAACAGGAAGAGGCATGCAATGCGACATAGCGCTTGAGTCATTTCTCCGCCCGTATCAATGGGACTAAGCTCTATAAGCAGCAACATTGCAACATCTGCCGCCCTATTCCTTTCCCGACCCATCAACAAAAGTGTCGATAGACAAAAGAAACAGGGGACATCGATTGCCGGGGTTCTGTTAACTGCAATGTACGCAAGATAAACCAAAAAGAAAAGGGCCCTATAATTCTTTTGAATCCATTTCAAAATTGTCGGTGTTTGCACGTGACGACCGGCAAGGATAACGAGTGGGATAAAAAAGAGATAGTACGCCTGTCGAGGGATGAATGAAGAATCGAACATGACATCATTCGAAGCAATCGCTTTGTAAAAACCCAGATAAGAAGCTATTACGGAGATAACCCCCGTATAAAAGAACATCCAAAAGAAGCGGTCGCTCGATCTGGAAGGAAGATATTTCTCACCGCGCTTTTTATTGTAGAAATGCATAAAAAGGTAGGTTACTCCGCAAAGCACAATGAACAGACTCAGAATGTTGACCATGCCTGATCCGATGCGAAAAAAGGAGCTATTGAAGACTGCAGAACCAAACAGCGCTGCAACAAGAAGAAGCATACGATCCTCCTAAATGCACATTGAGCGCGAGTCGCTGGCAGTCTCGGCACAACCGGAGACGTCGTAGATCAATATGGGGGTGTCGTCAGCCTCCACTTCGGAACTTCTGAAGAAATGCAACGCCTGAGTGAAGCCAGCAACGCAAGCAGATCCTGATAGTTGCATCGTCTCTCTGCAGCCGCCTGTGTCATACGTGATGACCGGGGTTCCGCAGGCCTCAGCCTCCAAGTTCACCGTCGGGTAGTTGTCCTCGACTGTCGGGTTGAAGAAGACGTCCGCGGTCGTGTAGATCCCGGCGAGCTCCTGCGGGGAATCCGTCCTCGTGAGACCGATGATCTCCTCCGGGAGCGATTTGATCTGCTTTGCGGAGAGACCCACGAGCACGATGGCATATCTATCGGAATCCAGCTCCCCGGCCAACCGCACGAAGTCTCCCAGACCCTTGCGCTCAGTCCAGGGGCTCGCGACGCCCAGGATCATGAAGCGGTCGCCGATGCCATGACGCTCGCGAAAATCACTCGGAGTGGGCTTGAACACTGAATTGTCGATGGTGTTGTGGCGCACCTCAATGGGATAGTCCTTCAAGAAGCTCTTCCTCACCAAATCGGCCAGCCACTGCGAAGGGCAGATGAGCGTCAAGCGCTCCGGTGGAACGCTGGTAAAGATGCGCCTCTTATCTTCGAAATTCCTCGCGCAGTTCGATTTGCAGATTGTCCTGGGATAGGCATCCGGCTGCGGGCAGCCCTCCGAGTACGCACAATGAGTCATCCATTGTGCGCACTTCACATATGTGAAGTGCGCACAATGGCCGGTGAAGGCCCAGCAATCGTGCAGGGTCCACCTCACTTGACAATGGTGGCCCGCTAGCCAGGCGAACAGCATCTCGATGTTCACGTAGTAGCCGTGAATGTTGTGCAAGTGGACGACGTCGGGGTCGATCTCGTCCAACCGAGCGAGAAGCCTCTCGGTGTCGCGTTTGGAGTAGAAGCCCATCCGGTCTCGAAGACGCGTCATCGCGCCGTGCAGATACACCTCGGGCTTGGATGCGCAGCATGCCATGTGCTCGTCGATGGTTTCATGCCTCCTGCCCCACAGGCAATAAGAGTCAACACCGGAATTCGATAGCTGGGCGTGAAGGCCGCGCATAATGGAGCCAGTCGACCCGTTGTAGAAACTATTAAGCTGAACGTAGCGCAGCGGCCTACTAAGCCCCTCTCCCAGCGTCAACGCCTCGCCGACAAGCGCTTCAGCAGTTTTAGTGTCACTCGAGGCCATTACAGACGCTTCCTCCACACCATCTTGTCCACGATGCCGGTGTAGGATTGGATGATCTTGACCACCTTGGTGGACACGTTCTCGTCGGCGTAGTCTGGCACGGGGGCCTGGGGGAGCGACCCCTCCGCGTCCAGTGCCACGGCGGTGCGGACCGCGTTCAGCAGGCCGCGCTCGTCGACGCCGGCGAGGGTGAAGCAGGCCTTGTCGAGCGCCTCGGGGCGCTCGGTGGAGGTTCGGATGCACACAGCGGGGAACGGCTTTCCGATGCTCGCGAAGAACGAGCTCTCCTCGGGCAGCGTGCCGGAGTCGGAGACCACGCAGAACGCGTCCATCTGCAGGCGGTTATAGTCGTGGAAGCCCATGGGCTCGTGCATGCGCACCAGCGGGTGCAGCTCGAAGCCGGTCTCCTCCAGGCGCTTGCGGCTGCGCGGGTGGCAGGAGTACTGGATGGGCATCTGGTACTCCTCGGCGAGCCTGTTGATGGCGCCGAAAAGCGACAGGAAGTTCGCCTCGGTGTCGATGTTCTCCTCGCGGTGCGCGGAGAGCAGCATGTACCTCCTCGGCTCGAGCCCCAGGCGCGCGTGGGTGTCGGACGCCTCGATCTTGGGGAGGTTGGCGCGCAGCACCTCGGCCATGGGCGAGCCCGTGACGTAGGTGCGCTCCGGCGCGCACCCCGTCTCCTTGAGGTAGCGGCGCGCGTGCTCGGAGTAGGCGAGGTTCACATCGGAGATCACGTCGACGATCCGGCGGTTGGTCTCCTCGGGCAGGCACTCGTCCTTGCAGCGGTTGCCGGCTTCCATGTGGAAGATCGGGATGTGCAGGCGCTTGGCCGCGATGGCCGAGAGGCAGGAGTTGGTGTCGCCGAGCACGAGCAGGGCCTCGGGCTCCACCTCCCGCATCAGGTCGTAGGAGCGGGCGATGATGTTGCCCATGGTCTCCCCCAGCCCGTCGCCCACGGCGTCCAGGTAGATGTCCGGGTCCGCCAGCTCGAGGTCGCGGAAGAAGATGCCGTTGAGAGTGTAGTCGTAGTTCTGCCCGGTGTGCGCCAGAAGGCAGTCGAAGTGCCGGCGGCACTTCTTGATGACCTCGGACAGGCGGATAACCTCGGGGCGCGTGCCAACGATGACAAGGAGTCGAAGACGACCGTCATTGGCAAAAGAGACGTTGGAGTAGTCGGCTACCATAGGGCTAGACCTCCTCGTAATACGTGTCGGGGTTCTCGGGGTCGAAGGGCTCGTTGGCCCACATTACGGTTACGAGATCCTTGGTATCAGAAAGGTTCTCGATGCAGTGCGTGGTGCCGGGCGCCATCTCGACCACCACGGGGTCGTCGCCGGAGACGCGGTACTCGTCCACGGGGAACGGGCGGCCGTCGGCGTCCAGGCCGACGCGGCGCAGGCGGATGGACGCCTCGCCGGAGACCACCAGGAAGCGCTCCCACTTGGAGTGGTGCCAGTGGTTGCCCTTCGTGACGCCTGGCCCGGAGACGTTGACGGAGACCTGGCCGCGCTCCGGGGTGCGCAGGAACTCGGTGAAGGAGCCGCGCTCGTCGCGGTTGGCCTTGAGCGCGTAGGCCCGCGAGCCCTCGTCGTAGTAGCTCTCGAACGTGCTCCACAGCTTCTTGGAGAACGAGCCATCCGCGAGGTCGGGCACCGAGAGGTCGGCGCGGCTCGCCCTGAACGACTCGAGCAGGTCGACGATCTCGCCCAGCGTGGCGCGGTCGGTGGGACGGCACGCGCAGAAGTCGTCGCCCTCGATCTCCGCAAGCCCGTCGTAGCCGCAGTGGCGCTCCTCCCCCAGCAGGGCGGAGAGCATCTCGGCGACCAGGTCGTCGATGTAGAGGAGCTCCAGCTCGACCGAAGGGTCGTTGACCGTGTATTCGCGGTCATTTGCTATAGCATCGCAGAAGGTCGCGACGGCGGAGTTGTAGTTGGGGCAGCACCACTTGCCGTAGAGGTTGGGGAACCGGTAGATGAGCACCGGCGCGCCCGTGCGATCTGAATACGAGCGGAACAGCTCCTCCCCCGCCAGCTTGGACTCGCCGTACGCCGATCCCGCGTAGCGCCCGACCAGGCTCGCCTGGACGGAGCTCGCGAGCATCACGGGGCACGCGTTGCCATGGCGCTCGAGCGCCGCGAGCAGGTCGGAGGCGAACCCGAAGTTGCCCGCCATGAACTCCGCCGGGTCCTCGGGGCGGTTCACGCCCGCGAGGTTGAACACGAAGTCGGCACGGGCGCACATCGCGTCCAGCTCCTCCGCCGTGGTCCCGAGGTCGCACTCCATGACCTCGAGCGGCAGGAGCGCCCGGAAGCGCTCGCGACGGTCCTTGCCGTCGCGGATGGCCTTCAGGGCCTCGCAGAGGTTGCGGCCGACGAACCCCTTCGCGCCGGTGACCAGGACGCGCATCCTACTGCACCGCCTCGTGCTCGCGGCCCTCGAGGGCCAACTGGACGTACTCGGCGGTCTTGATCTTGGCGATGGTGCCCTCCAC
>ENA-OYVP01001185-OYVP01001185.1-human-gut-metagenome-genome-assembly--contig:-NODE-1185-length-13824-cov-4.080471_pt1 | contig 13824 bp, 9 predicted proteins | sample MGYA00244160_ERZ653377 | MGnify/ENA primary metagenome ERZ653377 (study PRJEB26926, sample SAMN06165160) | human gut metagenome | biome: ENVO:00009003; feature: ENVO:2100002; material: ENVO:00002003...
TAGAGTTCGTCGGCAGCGTCAGATGTGTATAAGAGACAGGTGGAGATTGCTTCTTATGCAAACAGCCTTGCCGGAATTGAAGGGATGGATTTATTTGAACGTCACGGAAAACCGGTAGAGAGACAGGAAGCAGTTTCTTTAAAAGAAGCTGCGGAAAAAATTGCAAAAGAGGTAAAAGCAGGAGAAACCTACGAGACGGAAGCTGTGATTCTTCCCAATGAGGAAAGTGCGTCTCTTTTTTCTTCTCTTTTGAGCGAAAGTTTGGGCGAGAAGGTTTCCTATCTTCACAGGGACAGCCGGAAATTCGAAAAAGGACTTACTGTCACTACATTTTATCTTGCAAAAGGACTGGAGTTTGACCGTGTATTTTCTGTCTTTCCAAAAGAAGAGGAAGGTGCTCTGCTTCGACAGGGAAGATATATTGCGGCAACGAGAGCACTCCATGAACTTCATGTGTATGAAATAAGAGATTTACAGCAATGATATGATGTTATGCTAATATAAAGGAAGTGAATATAACAGTTCATAGTTATTTCATAAACAGACAAGGGAAATTTCATTGACAAGTCTGTAATAGAATTGTAAAATATATTCCAAGGAACTTTATGAGACGAATAAAAGGAGGATACCATGAAGAATAAAAAGGTACTTGCAATGCTGGTGATGACCGTGGCACTCTCAGGCGTTCTGACTGCCTGCGGGTTTGGCGGAGATGAACCGGAGGAACAGGTAGTTGTGGAGGCGACTCCTACTCCAGAACCGACTGAGGCTCCAAAGCCTACAGCAACTCCGGCGCCTGCAGATGGACAGAATACAACATATACATCAAAAGATAAGAGTATTGCGATTAAGCTTCCGGACGCAACCTGGGCAAATAAATCAGATGAAGAAAATCTGGTAAGCTTTGAGTCACCGGATCAGGGCAAAATTGTGATTACCCATGGAAAAGGTGAGGAAGATATGTCCTCTGCTGTAATTCCAAGTACAGAGGATATGGCAAATTCACTTGAGAAGGCTGCAGGTTTGTCTCCTGCAAGTGAGTATGAGATTCAGAATTATACAGCAAGCGATGTAAATGGAGTAAATGTTTATTCCTATAATGTAAAATATCACAAACCGGAAAAAACAGATGGAGTGATATGGACTGTAAAACGTGTTTATGCAAACGACGGAGAGTTTTATAATATTGAAGCATCCATTAAGAAAGACGATGAGAATCTTCTGAAAAAACTGCAGGATACTGTGGCAAGTTTCCAGATTTTAGGTGATTCATCTCTTAAGAGCGCCGCGCCGCAGCAGGCAGAGGGAAATACGGATGGAAGCACCTCCGCTGAAGGGCAGACAGGAGAAGGAACATCAGAGGGAAGTTCTTCCGGCACAACAAATTCCGGTGGCTTTACAGACGCACAGCTCAGTGATACAAGTCAGACAAGAACGATTTACCGCAATTCCGACGGACAGCCGCTTGTTATTTTCCCGGATGCTAACGGAAACTGGGTAGACAAAGATGGAAACAGCTACCGTTTTGCAAATGATGAAGACGTATATGATCAGAACGATGTAGATTATTATTATCATGGAGAAGCAGCAGACGTATATTATATGCCTGTACAGTAATTGCAGAAATGCGTAGAAGATGCTGCGCTGCAGTACGTATTTCGCAGCAAGGACGCCGGAGCGTTCTTGAATCAGAGAGTTCGGCTTTTGTCGAACTCTCTTTGCGATTTTTAAGAACCTGTGGTATGATGGTTGGCGGAGGAATGAAAAATGGAAGCATATGGAGAATTTGCCAGAGTCTACGATATTTTTATGGATAATGTAGATTATGACGCCTGGGCGTCTTATCTTACAAAAAGTCTGAAAGAGTACGGTGTGTGTGACGGTCTTGTTCTTGAACTGGGCTGTGGGACAGGAACTATGACAGAGCTTCTTGCAGAATCAGGATACGATATGATCGGTGTGGATAATGCGGAAGAAATGCTTGCAGAAGCAATGGAAAAAAGAGAGGAATCGGGACACGATATTTTATATCTTCTTCAGGATATGGAGGAGTTTGAACTGTACGGAACGGTACGTGCAGTGATAAGCGTGTGCGACAGTTTGAACTATATAACGGAGGAAGAAGACCTTCTTCACGTTTTTTCCCTGGTAAATAATTATCTCGACCCCAAAGGTACTTTTATCTTTGATATGAATACGGTGTATAAATACAGAGAAATGCTGGGAAATACTACAATAGCAGAGAATAGGGAAGAGGGAAGTTTTATCTGGGAAAACGAGTATGACGAAGAAACAGGAATGAACGTTTACGGATTAACTCTTTTCCTTCCAAGAGAAGACGGGCTTTACGAAAAAACAGAAGAGGTTCATTACCAGAAAGCATATTCGGAAGAAAAAATAAAAGAGCTCCTTGAAAAGGCGGGTATGGAAGTTATAGCCGTTTATGACGCCTATACGAAAAATCCGCCATCTGCGGAAAGCGGAAGGCTTACATTTGTGGCAAGGGAGCATGGAAAAACAGAACAGGAGTGAAATATATGAGTGATTATATAATAAGAGCAACCGCGGCAAACAGTCAGATCCGCGCATTTGCAGCCGTGACAACAGATATGGTAGAGACAGCGAGAAAGGCACATAATACAAGCCCTGTGGCAACGGCGGCTTTGGGAAGACTTTTAACAGGCGGTGCGATGATGGGGACTATGATGAAGGGCGATAAGGATATTCTGACTCTTCAGATTCACGCAGGCGGTCCCCTTCAGGGAATTACGGTAACTGCAGATTCCAAAGGAAATGTAAAAGGATATGTTGGAAATCCAAATGTGTGTATTCCTGCAAACAGTAAGGGCAAGCTTGACGTAGCAGGTGCTGTAGGCGTTGGATTTATGAACATTATCAAGGATATGGGACTGAAAGAGCCTTATATGGGACAGGTTGCTCTTCAGACAAGTGAGATTGCAGACGACCTTACTTACTATTTTGCAACAAGTGAGCAGGTTCCCTCCGCAGTGGGACTTGGCGTTCTTATGAATAAAGATAATACGGTACGTCAGGCTGGAGGATTCATTGTACAGCTTATGCCTTTTGCGGAGGAATCCGTCATTGCAAAGCTGGAAGAAAATGTGCAGAAAATCACTTCTGTAACAAATCTTCTTGAGGAAGGGCATACACCGGAAAGCCTTCTTGAAAGAGTGCTCGAAGGCTTTGACATAGAAATCAATGACCGTATGGACACAAAATTCTACTGTAACTGCAGCAAGGAACGTGTGGAAAAAGCGCTGATCAGTATTGGAAGAAAAGAATTAAACGAACTGATCCAGGAGGGAAAAGAAGTGGAGATGAACTGCCATTTCTGTAATACAAATTACGTGTTCTCTGTGGAAGAATTAAAAGAAATCCTGAGAAGATGTAAAGCCAGATAGGAGGAGCTTATGAAACTGGGATTTATAAAGGTTGCTGCCGGAACACCGACAGTAACAGTGGCAGACTGTGAGGCAAACGGAAGAGAAATCCTCAGAATGATTCGGGAAATGGAAAAAGAGCAGGCAAAGGTTATGGCATTTCCGGAGCTTTGTATTACCGGCTATACCTGTCAGGATCTTTTCTGGCAGCGCACACTTCTTGATTCTGCGTGGAATACCCTTTTGTTTCTGGCAGAAGAAACGAAAGATACAGACGCGCTTATTTTTCTGGGAATTCCTGTGCGAAAGGGCGGAAAGCTTTACAATGCGGCTGCCGTTTTAAACAGAGGAAGAATTCTGGGAATCGTGCCAAAAACAAATCTTCCTAATTATAATGAATTTTATGAGCTTCGTCATTTTACTCCTGCAAAAGAGGGAGAGATAGATTATATAGAAGTAAATGGAGAGGATGTGCCGTTTGGTACAGACCTGATTTTTGCCTGTGAAAATATGCCGGAGTTTACAGTGTCTGCAGAAATCTGCGAAGATCTCTGGGTTCCAATGCCTCCAAGTATTTCTCATGCGCTGGCAGGAGCTCATATTATTGTAAATCTTTCCGCAAGCGATGAAATGGTGGGAAAAGACGCGTACAGAAGAACCATTGTAAACGGACAGTCTGCCCGTCTTGTATGCGGTTATATATATGCAACAGCAGGAGAAGGTGAATCCTCCCAGGATCTTGTTTTTGGAGGTCAGAATCTGATTGCGGAAAACGGAACGATTCTTTCAGAGGGAAAACGTTTCAAAAACAATGTGATTTATGGAGAAATTGATGTACAGCGTCTTGCAGATGACAGAAGGAGACTCTCCACTTATCCGGCGTCAGAGGAGTGCAGTCATGTACGGATTCCTTTTGAAACGGAAATCGGGGAAACTTCTCTTACGAGAAGATTTTCTCAAAGTCCTTTTGTACCGGAAGATAAAGAAGAGAGAGCGCTCTGCTGCGAATCTATTTTAAATATTCAGGCAATGGGACTGAAAAAACGTATGGAGCATGTACACAGTGAAAAGGCGATGGTCGGATTATCCGGCGGTCTGGATTCCACACTTGCCCTCCTTGTAATCGGAAGAACCTTTGATTTAATGGGGATTCCAAGAAGCAATATTCATTGCGTGACAATGCCATGCTTTGGAACAACGGACAGAACATACACGAATGCCTGTGAGTTAAGCAGACGTATGGGCGCTTCTTTAAGCGAGGTAAATATTAAAGAAGCGGTTTCTCAGCATTTCCGTGATATTGGACATGACCCTTCTGTTCATGATGTCACATATGAAAACAGTCAGGCAAGAGAGAGAACCCAGGTGCTTATGGATATGGCAAATCAGGAAGGCGCCATTCTTGTAGGAACAGGGGATTTATCTGAGTTGGCTCTTGGCTGGGCAACGTATAATGGTGACCACATGTCTATGTACGGAGTGAACGCTTCGGTTCCGAAGACGCTTGTGCGCCATATTGTACAGTATTATGCGGAAAATGCGGAAAATGCGGAAGATAAGGGACTTTCAGAGGTACTTTTTGATATTCTGGACACACCGGTAAGCCCGGAGCTTCTCCCGCCAAAAGACGGAGAAATCGCTCAGAAAACAGAAGATCTTGTAGGTCCTTATGAACTTCATGATTTTTATATTTACTATATGCTTCGTGCCGGTTTTGAGCCGAAGAAAATTTACGCTATTGCAAGTAAGACTTTTGAAGGTGTTTACGACAAAGAGACGATTCTTAAATGGCTGAAAACATTTTACAGACGATTTTTTGCACAGCAGTTTAAACGCTCCTGTGTTCCGGATGGACCAAAGGTGGGAAGTGTGGCGCTTTCCCCGAGAGGAGATCTTCGTATGCCAAGCGATGCAAGCGCAGCTGTGTGGCTTAGACAGCTAGAAGAATTATAACGAAATAAGGAAACAAAAAGGGCGGAGAACATTATGGGTTCTCCGCCTTTTTCAAAGCATCTGCAATGGAGTCAAGAAGCATCACAGATGTGTATTTCTGGTCTTCTGCATAGTGGATATTTTCAAGAGACTGATTTGTGTAAATCTGGCTTGCAAGGGATTCCAGGGCAGGCTCCATGAGCGGAAACATGGCAGCAGTGCTTTCACTTAAATTTACAAGATGGATGGATTGTATGCTGTCCGCGTCAACAGTGACTTCCACATCAAAGGTGTTGCTGTTTAACTTGATGGAGGAGGTATAAACGCCGGGTTTATATTTGTGGACAGCGCCGGAGGAGGAAAGTTTTCCCTTTCCAGGACCGAACATAAAAAATACCACAATCCCCAGAATCAGGGCAAGGGCAATAAAAATTGCGGTGTAAATGACTTCTTTCATATGTAGGACAACGATTTTTGTTTTGGAACTCATGGTATGCGCCTCCTGGTCTGTTTTCTATATTTTATTAGGAGAGAAGGGAAAATATGACTGGTTGTTTTTGCATTTGAGATAAGGTACAATAAATTTTAAATCAGGTAGGAAAAGGAGGACAGCTTATGTCGCTTCAGTTTATTATGGGAAGCTCCGGAACAGGAAAATCTCATTACATATATGAACGGGTGATCCAGGAGGCGGGAGAACATCCGGATGGTTTTTATTATGTAATTGTGCCGGAGCAGTTTACTATGCAGACACAGAAAACACTTGTGGAAATGAGCCCTTCCAAAGGGATTTTAAATATAGATGTTTTAAGTTTTGAACGTCTTGCTTACCGTGTTTTTGAGGAGACAGGCGGGGACGAAAAAGTTATTTTAGATGATACGGGAAAAACAATGGTTCTTCAGAAAATGGTACAGAAGCATCAGAAAGAGCTGCCCTATCTTGGCAGTCAGATGAAAAAGCCAGGTTATCTTGACGAGGTAAAGTCTCTTCTCTCGGAGTTTATGCAGTATGGAATTGGTGAGGAAGAGCTTTCTCAGATGGTGGAAAAAGCAGGAGACAGAGAGCTTCTTACCATGAAGCTTCGCGATGTGCACACTCTGTATCAGGGATTCCGAACCTATCTGGAAGGGCATTATATGACAGGGGAGGAAGTGATGGACGTACTCCTCCGTATGCTGCCTTTTTCAGAAAAGCTTCGGGGAAGCGTGGTGGTGTTTGACGGTTTTACCGGCTTTACCCCCATTCAGAACCGGGTCATTGAAGAACTTTTGCGCATCTGCAGCCACATTTACGTGACAGTAACAATGGATGCAAAAGAAAATCCGTATATCAAAGGAAAATCCCATCAGCTTTTTTATATGGGAAGAAAAATGGTGCAGAGCCTTTCCGGTCTCACAAAAGATATAGAGGAGCCGGTGCTTCTTTATCATGGGAAAAATTCCAGGTTTTCCAAAGCTCCGGCGCTTCAATTTCTGGAGGAGCATATTTTCCGTTACAGAAAGGCTGCTTATGAGAAAAAACAGAATGAAATTTCCATATTTTGCGGGGAAAATCCCAAAAAAGAGATGGAAGAGGCGGTACAGAGGGCAGCACGTCTTGTTCGTACGGAGGGACTTCATTACGGGGATATTGCCATTATTACCGGAAATCTTGAGGAATATGGAACACTTGCAAAGCAGGTATTAACCGAGGCGGGAATCCCCTATTTCCTTGACGAAAAGCATACTGTCCTTATGAATCCTTTTGTGGAGTACATTCGTGCATCGATCGAGATGGCTGTGAAGGGATTTTCTTATGAAAGCGTATTCCGTTATCTTCGCTGCGGAATGTCTGATATTACAAGAGAAGAGGCAGATCTTCTGGAAAATTATGTGCTGGCACTTGGAATCCGGGGATTTGGGAAGTGGAAGGAGCACTGGGTGAGGATTTACCGGGGAATGGAGCCGGACAGCATTCAGCGTCTCAACGAAATCAGGGAGCGTTTTGTGGATGAGGTAAGCCCCCTTGCAGAAGGGTTTTCCGGGGGAAAACGGACAGTAGAGCAGTATTGCCGCATTGTATACGATTTCATTGTGAAGAACAGAAGCTTTTATAAGATTAAAGAAAGAGAAAAGGCTTTTAAGGAACAGGGAAACGCAGCGATGGAAAAGGAATACAGCCAGATTTACGGGATTGTGATGGAGCTTCTTGATTCTATGGTGGCAATTCTCGGGGAGGAGGAAGTCAGTCGTCAGGAATACAGCCAGCTTCTGGAAACCGGGCTTTCCGAGGCAAAAGTGGCATTGATTCCTCCCTCTCAGGACCAGATTGTAGTGGGAGACATGGAACGAACCCGTTTAAAAGGAATGAAGGCTTTATTTTTTGTTGGTGTAAATGAGGGAAATATTCCGAAAAATACGGAATCAGGCGGAATTCTCACAGAGCTTGACCGGGAGTTCATAGAGGAACAGGGAGTGGAGCTGGCTCCGGGACCAAAGGAGCAGATGAGCATTCAGAGATATTATCTTTATCTGAATCTTACGAAGCCGGAAAAATATCTCTGCCTTTCCTACAGTCTTTCAAACAATAGTGGAGAGGCGATAAGCCCTGCCTATTTAATTGGAAGCATTCAGAAGCTTTTTCCTGACACAGAGGCAGAAAAGAAAGAGAGCTGCGAGGATACTATGTCTGCTTTGGAACTTCCGGGAGCCGGGCTTTCCTATTTCATCAGGGGACTTTCTGAGGCTTCCAATGGAAAGGGAGATGATGTATTTAAAGAACTTTACAGCTGGTATCTGAAAAGTCCCATATATGCTCCTGTTGTAAAAAAACTTGTGGAAGCTGCTTTTACAAGAAAGCCGTCAGATGAAATCAGCAGAAGCGTGGCAAAGGTTTTATATGGAGAAGTTTCTCCGTACAGCGCCACAAGACTGGAACGGTTCGCAGCCTGCGCCTTTGCCCATTTTCTGCAGTACGGGCTTCGCCTGACAGAGCGTGCAGAATATGAATTCCGCGCGATGGATATGGGGAATATTATGCACATTGCACTTGAAAATTTTGCAGTGGAAGTGAGAAATCGTGGGCTTGAGTGGGCGGATTTAACAGAAGAGGTGCGAAACGAGATTGTGGATCAATGTCTTGATGATCTTGCGGCAGATTACGGAAATACTATTTTAAAGAGCAGTGCGAGAAACGAGGCGATGATTGAGAGGACGAGAAGGATTCTGCACCGTACTGTATGGGGGCTTCAGCAGCAGCTTCAGCATGGGAAGTTCAGACCGGAGAGTTTCGAGGTTTCTTTTGGAGGCGGACGCATCGATCGTGTAGATGTGATGGAAGAGGAAAATCAGGTGTATGTGAAAGTCATTGATTATAAGACAGGAAACACTACCTTTGACCTTGTGTATTTGTATTACGGACTGCAGCTGCAGCTTATGATTTATCTGGATGGCGCGCTTTCTGTAGAAAAGAAAAAATATCCGGGAAAAGAAGTCCTTCCAGCAGGAATATTTTATTACAATGTGAAAGACCCCATGATAAAAGAAAAAATAGACGCAGATGTGGAAGCAGTAAGCGGACGGATTTTAAAAGAACTGAAAATGAATGGTCTCGTACGGGCTGACAGGGAAATGATAGAAAAAATGGACAGAAGCCTTGTATCTCTTCCGGTGGCATTTAATAAAGACGGCAGTTTTCGAAAAAATTCTTCTGTTGCAACAAGAGAACAGTTTGATGTTCTCGGAAGGTTTGTAAAACAGAAAATCGAGAATATCAGAAGCTGTATTATGGAAGGAGACGTGGAAGTGAATCCTTATAAAATGGGAAAGAAGAGCGCCTGCGCGTATTGTCCTTACATTTCTGTCTGTGGGTTTGACAGAAAGATGCCGGGGTATGAGTACCGGAATTTAAAGATGTTTGACGATAAAGAGCTGTGGCAGATATTTGAGGAGGAAGAATAAATGGCAGTTTCATGGACGGAAGAACAGAAGCAGGTAATTTCTCTGCGGGACAGGAACATTCTTGTAAGCGCAGCGGCAGGATCCGGAAAAACGGCAGTTCTTGTACAGAGGATTTTAAGTAAGATTCTCGATAAAAAAAATCCGGTGGATATTGACAGAATGCTGATCATGACATTTACAAGAGCGGCAGCGGGAGAAATGAAGGAGAGGATTTCAAGAGCTCTTGAGGATGCTCTTTACGAAGACCCGGAAAACGAACATCTTCAGAGGCAGATGACGCTTATCCACACAGCCCAGATTACGACTATTGACGGCTTCTGTTCTTATCTGATACGAAATTATTTTCATCTGATTGGGCTTGATCCGGGATGTCGGACAGCGGAAGAAGGGGAATTAAAGCTTTTAAAAGAAGATGTGCTGAAAGAGCTTTTTGAAGATTTTTACAGCAGAAATGACGAAGATTTTTTGAATTTTGTGGAATGCTATGCGCCGGGAAAGACAGACGAGGGATTAAAAGAGCTGGTGTTAAAGCTATACGATACGGCAATGAGTAATCCTTATCCTGTGGAATGGCTTGGCGATTGTATAAAGGCATATGAAATAGAAGATGAAGAAGAGCTGGAAAAACAGGAATGGTTTCAGGTTTTGTGGGATAGCGTGAAGCAGGAGCTTGCCCAGGCGGAGGCTCTTTTTACCCAGGGAATCTCCGTGTGTCAGGAGCCAGGAGGACCGTGTCTTTATGAGGAGGCGCTTCAAAGTGATATGCTTCTTATAGATGAACTTCAGCTTCTCTGTGAAAAGCAGGATTTTGACGGGATGGCGTCGTTGCTTTCTGCTCTGAAATTTGCGCGCCTTTCTGCGAAAAAAGCAGAAGATGTAGAAGAATACAAAAAGGAGCAGGTAAAAAAGCTTCGGGAGGAAGGGAAAGGGCTTTTAAAAGATCTTTCTGAGAGGTATTTTTCGGAGAGTCTAAAGGAGGCGGCAGAAACAATCCTATGCTGCAAAAAGCCGGTGGAGATTCTTATTCGCCTTACAGAAGAATTTATGGAACGCTTCGAGGAAAAGAAGCGAGAAAAAAATATTATTGATTTTACAGATATGGAGCATTTTGCGCTCCGGATTCTTGTGACAAAAGAAGGAGATACCTTTACGCCAAGTCAGGCTGCAAAGGAACTTTCGGAAAAATACGATGAGGTTCTTGTGGATGAGTATCAGGACAGTAATCTCGTGCAGGAGGTTCTCACAAATCTTGTTTCCGGGTGGGTAAATCAGAGAAAAAACATTTTCATGGTGGGAGATGTGAAGCAGAGTATTTATCGTTTTCGCCTTGCAAGACCGGAGCTTTTCATGGAAAAATATAAAACATACTCGACAGAGGAAGGAAAAGAGCAGAGAATCGACCTTCATAAAAATTTCAGAAGCCGAAGCGAGGTTCTGGGAAGCGTCAATTATATTTTTCGCCAGATTATGGGAGAAGATTTGGGAGGCGTAGCCTATGATGAGGCAGCGGCGCTTTATCCAGGCGCTGTGTTTCCAGAAGGGCAAAATCCGGAATTTGTTAAAACAGAGGTGCTTCTTATAGAAAAAGACAGCGAAGAACTTTCAGAGGAGGCAATTGACAACGATCAGGAGCTAGAAGCACTTGCCATTGCTCATAAAATTCAGGAAATGAAGGGAAAGGAACAGGTTCTCGATAAAGAAACAGGGGAATACCGACCTATAGAATACGGGGATATTGTGATTCTTCTGCGCACTGCCACAGGGTGGACAGAAACATTTGGGGAGGTACTTTCCTCACAGGGAATTCCGTCTTATAGTGCTTCAAAAACAGGATATTTTTCTGCAACGGAGGTAGTTGCTATGTTGGATTATCTTAGAATTTGTGACAATCCGCTTCAGGATATTCCTCTGGCAGGCGTACTGCATTCTCCTATTGTAGGCTGTACTTCGCAGGAGCTGGGAATCCTCCGCGCGGAACATAAAGAGGGAATGCTTTTTGATGCCGTATGTGCGTGGGTGCGTGAGGGAAAAATGGAAAATGAGGAAGAATCTGTGCTTTTTGAGAAGCTTTCCTGTTTTTTGTCTCTTCTTACAAATGTCAGGGATATGGCGGAATATACCCCGGTTCATCAGTTAATTGTATATATTCTGGATAAAACGGGATATGGGAATTATGCGGCGGCACTTCCTGACGGAGAACAGAGAAGAGCAAACCTTTCTATGTTAATAGAAAAAGCAATGGATTATGAAAAAACAAGTTACCGCGGGCTTTTTAATTTTGTGCGCTATATTGAAAAGCTTCAGAAATTTCAGGTAGACTACGGAGAAGTGAACTTGTCCGGCGCAGGGGAAGGTTCTGTGCAGATTATGACAATCCATAAAAGTAAAGGGCTTGAATTTCCGGTTGTATTTGCGGCGGGTATGGGAAAACAGTTTAATTTCAGCGATATAAATGCAGGACTTTTGATTCATCACGAGCTTGGAATCGGAACGGATGCCATTCTTCCGGAAAAAAGAATTACTTCTACGACTTTGTATAAACAGATGTTACGAAGAGCTATTTTAAAAGAAAGTCTGGGAGAGGAGATTCGTGTTCTTTATGTTGCTTTGACGCGTGCAAAAGAAAAACTGATTCTTACAGGGACGATAGGAAAGCTGGAAGAAAGAATCCGCGGGCTTTCCGGTTTTTTAAAACAGGATGAGGAGTTGCTCCCTGTGGGAAACCGCATGAAGGCAAAGACTTACTGGGATTATCTTCTGCCCGCCCTCATAAGGCACAGGGCAATGGAGCCGCTTTTAGAAGAATATGGGATTTTTTCCAACAGAAGAAATCCCCTTTACGAAGGAGGCTGTGATTTTGTCATAAAAAAAATAACAGCAAAAGATCTTGTAAAAGAAGAGGTGGAGATTCAGGCGGAAACGGAAATTCGAAGAGAAGTTCTGGAAAACTGGGACGTTTCTCTTGAATACAATAAAGAAATAAAAGAAGAGCTGGAAAGAAGATTTTCTTTTGTTTATCCTTACGAATTTTTACGGGAGATTCCGGTAAAGGTGAGCGTATCGGAATTAAATAAAAGAGCGTATCATGATTTCTATGAAAAAGAAGAAAATATAGTGGAGGAGACGGAAGAAGGGGAGCTTCCTGTTGTGCCGGAGTTTATCGAAAAGCAGGAGGTATATACAGGCGCATCAAGAGGAACGGCTTACCACCGAGTGATGGAGTGCCTGGATTACAGCCGAACATCTTCCGCAGAAGAAATTAAGATACAGATAAAAGAACTGCTTATGCAGAAGAAATTAAAAGAAAAAGAAGCAGAGTGCGTCCGCCCGGGAGATATTTTCGCCTTTGTTACCTCTTCTTTGGGACAGAGAATGAAAGAAGCAGCGGAAAACAGGCTTCTTTTCCGGGAACAGCCCTTTGTTATCTCAAGAGAGGCAGAAGAATTAAATCCTGACTGGGAAGGAGAGCGTATTCTTGTGCAGGGTATTATGGACGCTTACTTTATGGAAGACGGAGAGCTGATTCTTGTGGATTATAAGACAGATAAAGTGAAAAAAGGAGAGGAAAAAGCTCTTTCAGAACGGTACAGAAACCAGATTTTGGATTATGCTGAGGCGCTTTCACGGGCAGCAGGAAAGCCGGTAAAGGAGGCGTATATCTATTCTTTTGCGCTGGGGAAAGAGATAGAGGTGGAGTGATTTTACACCCTCCACCCGGCAGGATACTTATTTTTCAGAATCCCGTTTACCAGTTTCCCGAATCCAATGGGATACCTTTCCACGCAGAGGAGCTGCCAGCCTTTTGATTTGGCGGCTTCCTGCGGTTCAATATTTAAAGTCTCTCCTTTTAAGTATCGTGTAATTCTTTCATCGTTTACAGAGAGCGAAATACAGGAAGCAGCTTCGCCTTTTCGAATGGCAAGTGCAAGAGGCTGCGATGGTTCAAACCGATTCTTTTTTATATCCCCCAGATACAGCCCATTTCTTAAAAAAGCCAGTCCGCGGAAATCGCAGGATACAGGGGGAAGATAATAGGCTTTGTCTTTTCGGATTTCTACCCGGTTCCAGTCAAAGGGATGACCGCCGAGGGAGGAAAGACCGATTTCTTTCAAAAATTCATCTATCCATTTTACTGCATTTTTATCTGGTTTCGTGTGGGGAGCGGAGACACCGCCCTGCGTGGAAAGCCCAGGTTTTTGAATAAGAGCCATAAAATGTCCTTCTCCGTTCATTTTATGCGGAAAGAGACGCACACAGCGTTTCAGGCGTTCTTCCCCGTTGCCGGCGGAAGGGATTCCCTCTGTAAAACCTTCGTACCAGGGAAGTTCCACAAGGTCTGCTTCCGGTCTGTTTTCCAGAAGGAAAGAAACGCTTCCTTCGTCTTCTTTCGGGGAAAAGGTACAGGTAGAGTAAAGGAGAAGACCTCCGGGACGCAGCATATCAAATCCGTTTAAGAGAAGTTCTCGTTGGATTTCGGAAAGTTCATCTGATTTTTCCGGCGTCCAGTCGAGAGAGAGAGCTTCTTCTTTTCGGAACATTCCCTCTCCTGAGC
>ENA-OYVP01001195-OYVP01001195.1-human-gut-metagenome-genome-assembly--contig:-NODE-1195-length-13758-cov-7.561702_pt1 | contig 13758 bp, 10 predicted proteins | sample MGYA00244160_ERZ653377 | MGnify/ENA primary metagenome ERZ653377 (study PRJEB26926, sample SAMN06165160) | human gut metagenome | biome: ENVO:00009003; feature: ENVO:2100002; material: ENVO:00002003...
CAATTAGTATTAGTATAAATCAAAAAATATTCCTGTCAATAAAAAAGAACCGATACAAAAAGTATCGATTCTTCTTTGGTGCACCTGACAGGAATTGAACCTGCACTCCTCTCGAAACTAGAACCTAAATCTAGCGCGTCTGCCAGTTCCGCCACAGGTGCAAATATTAAACTGAAATATAAATAGTGGTTTTGCGAAGTGATACGCGCGTCTTCCGGTCTGAAATATAGTCGCAATGCGTCGCACATAAATGTACTTCCTTTTGCTCGTTATTTCAGACAGCGCATTGCTCCCTTTATCTGCCACAGGCAGCGGTCGCAAGGCTACCAATTCCGCCACACCCGCATTTTCAATTTCTACAAGACCTACCGTTAGATAATACTATAAATATCAGCAAAAGTCAAGTATAAGCAAGCAGTATATTACTACTGCTTGCAGAACACGATTCCGTCTTTTTTACTGATTGACTTGATTTTTGCCAAAGATTCAACTCTTATGCCCATATCACGAACGAGGTTGCCGCCGCCCTGATAAGCTTTTTCGATAACAATTCCCGCACCTGCTGTTTTTGCGCCTGCTTTTTCAATAAGCATAAGAAGTGCCGTTAAGGCGCTGCCCTTTGCAAGAAAATCGTCAATGATAAGCACATTGTCTTCTTTGCTCAAAAATTCCTTTGAAACAACTATGTCATAGTCCTTTTTATGAGTGTATGAGTGGACGGTTGCGTTGTATGTATCGGAATAAATATTGATTGTCTTTGTCTTTTTTGCAAAAACAACCGGAACACCAAAATACTGAGCCGCAAGACAGGCAATGCCGATTCCAGACGCTTCGATTGTCAGAATTTTTGTTATGTTTTCATCCTTGAAAAGTCTGTAAAATTCCTTGCCAAGCTCACATACAAAACTGACATCAATCTGATGATTGAGAAAGCTGTCAACCTTTAACACATTGTCGGCACCAATATGTCCGTCTTTAAGAATTCTGTCTTCTAAAAGTTTCATATCAATCTCTTTTCTGAAAAATAAAATAGTAACAAACAATACGATAGATTATACTACAAAGATTTGCACATTTCAATTGATTTTTGTGATATTCCATGCCTTATTTTTCTTATTTTCGAAAAAAATTAAATTCAGACACAAAAAAGGCAGTCGTGATAAAGCGACTGCCCCTGTGTTTTATACTTCAATATTTTTAATTGAATCAAATTCGTCAATGATTTCTTTTGACGGCTTTTTTGAAAGAAGGGAAACAATAACATTCACAATAAGCGCAAGTCCGAAGCCTACAACAAGTGAATAAAGATTTGTTGCCGCATAAAGCGTCTGACCGTTTACAAGCGGAATATAGTCCCATATGATAACTGTCAGAGCACCTGTTGCCATGCCGCTGATTGCACCCGAAAGTGTTGAGCGTTTCCAGAAAAGTGCCAACAGAACAACAGGTCCAAATGCCGAACCGAATCCTGCCCATGCATCCGAAACAAGTCCCATAATGCTTGATTTAGGATTAAGTGCAATGAAAAATGCGATTACAGCAACAACTGCAACTGCAATTTTGCCGACCAAAAGCGAACTCTTTTCGCTTGCATTCTTTTTAACAGCACCTTTGTAAAGATCCTCCGAAACAGCCGACGCAGTGACGAGAAGCTGACTGTCTGCTGTTGACATAATTGCGGCAAGGATTCCGCAAAGGAAAATACCGCCGATAAAGATAAGTACACCGTTGCCTGAGAAAAGCTGCTGGATTGTTCTGATGAATACAGATTCGCTTGTTGCATCGTCAAGCTGTGCTGTAAGGTAGCCTCTTGCGATAAGACCGATAAGGCATGACGCAGTAAGTGAAATAATTACCCAAACAACAGCAATTTTTCTTGACTTTTTGATTTCTTCATTGCTCTTTACAGCCATGAATCTGACGAGAATATGCGGCATACCAAAGTAACCGAGTCCCCACGCAAGGTTTGAAATAATCGAAACAGCCGAAACAGGAGTTCCGTCACCGTTTACAAAGAAGTTAAGGAACTGAGCAGGCTGTTCAACACCTTTTGCGGCAAGTGCAGAACTGAAGCTTGTGTCAAATGTGAGAATTGCATATGCAAGCACCGGAACGGAAAGGATTGCAACAATCATCATAAGTCCCTGAATGAGGTCAGTTGTACAAACTGCCTTGAAACCGCCCATGAATGTATATACAAGAATTACTACTGCGGCAACGATAAGACCGATAACATAAACCTGATTGTAGTTTTCGTCACCGCTTGCGCTGTCCGAGAAGAGCGTAGCAAAAAGCTTTGCGCCCGAACTGAATGCCGATGCTGTGTAAACCGTGAAGAAAACTGCGATGATTGACGCCGAAACAATCTTGATTATGTTTTTATGGTCACGGTAGCGATTTTTGAAAAAGCTCGGAATAGTGAGCGAGTTGCCTGCCACAATTGTGTATTTACGAAGTCTTGCCGAAACAATGTACCAGTTGAGAATTGTTCCGATAAGAAGTCCTACGGCAATCCATGCCTCGCCTGTGCCGGCAAGGTATACGGCGCCCGGAAGTCCCATCAAAAGCCAACCGCTCATATCAGATGCCTGTGCCGACATGGCGGCTGTCCAACTGCCGAGGTTTCTGCCGCCGAGAAAGTAGTCCTCATTGTTCTTGTTGCCCTTTGAACAAACGAAGCCTATTACGATCATAATAATCATATAAGCTATAAACGCACAAAGAACTATTATGTTGTTTGTTGTCATTATGCCCCTCCTGAAATTAAATTTATAAATCAAATACCTTTTAATTCTACCAAAAATGAATAAATAAATCAAGTGAATTGCAGTATTTAGGGCTTTTATGCAGATAATTTGTGCATTTGCAAAAATTCAGGAGTAACATTTTGCACATAATTACGAATAAAATAACTTTTATATGCATTTAAAGGGGGATTTTGTGTTGATTTGAAGAATCAAAAGTATTATAATTACATTGATTGCAAATTGACTGTAAAAGGTATGTGGAGAGATAGAAATGAATATGGTAAAAAGAACTTGGGCTGAAATTTCACTTAATGCAATTGAGCATAACTATAATGTAATAAGAAATAAGGTTGCAGACGATACAAAGGTCTGTTGTGTTATAAAGGCTGACGGCTACGGCCACGGTGCAGTTGAGCTTTCACAGGTTTATGAAAAACTCGGAGCGGATTTTTTTGCTGTTTCAAATATTGACGAGGGTATAGAAATCAGAAAAAGCGGTTCAAAACTCCCTATTGTGATTCTTGGCTACACTCCCGTTTCAGAGGCTGAAAATCTTGCTGAATATGATATTTCTCAGGCTGTTTTTTCACTTGAGTATGCAAAGGAGCTTTCCGAAAAATGTGTTGAAGAGGATTGTATCTGCAAAATGCACATCAAGGTTGACTCGGGAATGTCAAGAATCGGCTTTATGTGTCAGGAATTTCCACGGGATGAATATTCTATTGAAGAAATTTGCGAGGCTTGTTGCCTTCCGAATCTTGAGGTTGAGGGGCTTTTTACTCATTTTTGTGTGTCTGATGAAGATGCCGAGGGCAGAGAGTTCACAAACAAGCAGTATGAAAACTTTATTCATGTGCGTGACAGCCTTAAAAAGCGAGGCGTTGATATCAGCGTTGTTCATTGCTCAAACAGCGGCGCAATTGAAGATTACCCCGAAACCTGTTGCGATATGGTAAGAGCAGGTATTATCCTCTACGGACTTGCTCCGTCATCAAAGCTTGCTGACAGACTTGACCTTGTTCCTGCAATGACTCTTAAAACAGTTGTCGCTTTTGTAAAAGAGGTTCAAAAGGGTGCAACAATTTCCTACGGCAGAACTTTTACAGCCGACAGAAAGATGAAAATTGCAACCGTTCCTATCGGATACGCTGACGGATTCATCAGACAGAATGCAAAAGACGGCTATATGACGGTAAACGGAAAGAAAGCGAAAATTGTGGGCAGAATATGTATGGATCAGACAATGCTTGATGTTACCGATATTGAAGATGTCAAGACAGGTGACGAGGTTGTCGTATTCGGTACAGGCGAAAACGGTGAGCCTACTGCAGATTCACTTGCCGAAAATACAGGGACTATAAACTACGAAACCGTCTGTCTTGTCGGAAAGCGTGTTCCGAGAATTTACATTAAAGACGGAAAAATTGAGAATGTGATGTATAAATTATGAGATTACTTGCTGTTGACGGAAACAGTATTGTAAACCGTGCGTTTTACGGAATAAGACCGCTTACTACAAAGGACGGTCAGTTTACAAACGCAATTTACGGATTTCTTACAATGCTGTACAAAATTAAAAATGAAGAAAATCCCGACGCCGTGGCGATTGCCTTTGACCTGAAAACACCGACCTTCAGACACAAGGCTTATGCAGGCTACAAGGCAACACGAAAAGGTATGCCGGAGGAGCTTGCGTCACAAATGGAACCGCTGAAAAAGCTTCTTACCCTTTTAGGCTACAGGCTTGTTACCTGTGAGGGCTTTGAGGCTGACGATATTCTCGGTACGCTCGCCAAGGCTTGTGAAGAAAACGGAAATGAGTGCGTTATTGCAACGGGTGATCGTGACAGCCTTCAGCTTGTGTCGGACAAAACAAGCGTTCATCTTTGCTCAAACAAACAGGATATACTTTATACCCCCGAAAAGATTCTTGAAACTTACGGTGTAACTCCAAAGGAGCTTATAGAAATCAAGGCGATTCAGGGCGATACTTCGGATAATATTCCGGGTGTTGCGGGAATAGGTCCAAAGGGTGCAGGTGATCTCATTCAGAAATATCACACGGTTGAGTATATCTATGGCCATCTTGATGAACTTGAAATCAAGGACGGTGTGCGTAAAAAGCTGACTGCGTCAAAGGAAAATGCAATTCTCAGCCGTATGCTCGGTGAAATAAACTGCAACGCTCCTGTTGACACAAGTGTCGAAAATTATGTTGTAGATATGAAAGATGCCGATGAATGTGCCGGATTTATGGCAAAGCTTGAACTGTTTTCTTTAATAGAAAAATACGGCATCAAGGCTGACAAAAATACAAAGCCCGAAAAGGTTGAGAAAAATTCGCTTGAGGTTGTGTCTGATTTTGACGAAAATGAACTTTTAAAAAATGTTAAGTCAGAGAAAAAGCTCTATCTCAACTTTGAAACAGAGAATAAAGAATTAAAATCCTTTGCCGTACTTTTTGACGGCAAGGTGTATATAAGCACGGACGAAGAGCTTTTTGTTAAGTTTATTGCCGACAGTGAACTTGAAAAGTACACAAGAAACATCAAAACTCTCTACGCTTATGCCGATGAGAAAAATATTGATGTTGAAAATATTGTGTTTGATATTGAGCTTGCGGCATATCTGATTGAACCGTCGTCAAAGGATTATTCGGACAAAAATCTTTGTGCCTCTTACGAAATCGCTCTGCCTGTCTGCACTGATGAGCAGAATGAAAAATACGAGGCATTTGCCTGTTACGCAAAATTGTGCGAAAAACTCGGAGATAAAATCAAGGCTCACGGTCAGGAAAAGTTGTTGAGTGAAATTGAAATTCCGCTTGCAAAGGTGCTTGCAAGAATGGAAAATATCGGTGTCTGTGTTGACCGACAGGGCATTGAAAGCTACGGCGAAATGCTTTCTGCACAGATTAAGGAGCTTGAAACCGCAATTTACGAAAGTGCAGGCTGTGAGTTTAACATCAATTCTCCAAAACAGCTTGGCGTAGTTTTATTTGAAAACCTCGGACTCCCTTGCAAAAAGAAAACGAAGAGCGGCTACAGCACAAATGCAGAGGTGCTTGAAAGCCTGAGGTATGAACATCCCGTTGTTGAAATGGTGCTGAGATACAGAACGCTTTCAAAGCTGAATTCAACCTACTGCGAGGGACTTTTAAAGGTCATTGCAGATGACGGCAGAATCCATTCAAATTTCAATCAGACCGAAACAAGAACAGGCAGAATCAGCTCAACAGAGCCGAATCTCCAAAATATCCCCGTAAGAACCGAGCTTGGCAGAGAGATGAGAAAGTTTTTCTGTGCAAGAGAGGGCTGGGCGCTTGTTGACGCCGACTATTCGCAGATTGAACTCCGTGTGCTTGCCCATATTTCGGGTGACAAAAATATGATTAAAGCGTTCAAGGATAACGAAGATATCCACGCAATCACAGCGTCACAGGTGTTCAATATGCCGCTTGATATGGTAACTCCGATTATGAGAAGCCGTGCAAAGGCGGTTAACTTCGGTATTGTTTACGGAATCGGCGCATTTTCACTTGCAAAGGATATCGGTGTTTCAAATAAAGAGGCAAAGCACTACATTGAAAGCTATCTTGCCCATTACAGCGGTGTTGACAGCTATATGAAAAATGTTGTCGAAAAGGCGAACGCTGACGGCTATGTTGAAACGATGTTCGGCAGAAGAAGAAATCTTCCCGAACTCACCTCGAGCAAGCATATGATTCGTGCATTCGGCGAGAGAGTTGCAAGAAATATGCCTATTCAGGGCACAGCTGCAGACATTATCAAAATTGCAATGATTAAGGTTGACGAGCGAATGAAAGCCGAAAATCTCCGTGCAAGGCTTGTGTTGCAGGTTCATGACGAACTTATTGTCGAAGCTCCGCAGGATGAGAGCATGAGAGTTGCACTCATCGTTCAGGAAGAAATGGAAAACGCAGTTAAAATGAGCGTTCCGCTCACAGCCGATGCGGCAATCGGAAGGACTTGGTATGATGCAAAAGGATAACAGAACGATTGCCTTTGTATGCACGGGCAACACCTGTCGCAGTCCCATGGCAGAGGCAATTTTTAATGATATGGCAGAGCAAAACGGTGTTTGCGTCAGGGCGGAAAGCTTTGGCATTGCGACCTCAACGGGACTTCCCGTGTCGGAAAATTCCGTGATTGCCTGTAAGGAAATCGGAATTGACCTTTCGGGCAAAGCTTCAACAGCCGTGGCTGATGCCGGCATTGAAAAATACGAAAAATTTTACTGTATGTCGCAAAGTCATGCAAAAATGTTGATGCAGTTTTTTCTTGTACAGCCCGAAAAAATCGCCGTGCTCGGTATAAGCGATCCTTACGGCGGCGACATTGATGTGTACAGACATTGCCGTGATGAAATTGTTAATTCTGTAAAGGAAATATTAAAAGCGTATGAAAATTGACAGAATGACCGAAAATCAGCTTGAGGCGGTTGCACAGCTTGAACAGAGGTGTTTTTCGCATCCGTGGTCGTTTAACAGCCTTGAAGAAGAACTGAACAACGAAACCTCGCTGTTTTTTACCGCAACGGAAGATAATGCCGTTGTCGGATATATAGGAATGAGCGTTGTTGTTGACGAGGGTTACATTTTCAATGTTGCCGTTGACGGTACACACAGAAATCGGGGAATAGGTTCGGCGCTTGTTGAAACGCTTGTGACCTATGCCAAGAAAAATAACCTTTGCTTTCTCACTCTTGAGGTTCGTGAAAGTAACGGGAATGCCCGTTCTCTCTATGAAAAATTCGGATTCATCAAGGTGGGAGAGAGGAAAAATTACTACTCTTCTCCAACCGAAAACGCTGTTTTAATGACACGCTGTTTTTGACATATATATGTAATAAAACATTATATTAACGATATTACGGAACTTCATCATAAATGTTTCGTAGTGAAAGGAAAATTATGAAGATACTCGCAATAGAATCGTCCTGTGACGAAACTGCGGCAGCGGTTGTTGAGGACGGCAGAAACATAATATCCTCGGTGGTTGCATCTCAGGTTGAGGAACACAAGCTTTACGGCGGTGTTGTTCCCGAAATCGCATCACGCCGTCACGCAGAGGCAATTGTTCCTGTTGTAAGACAGGCTCTTGAAGATGCAGACTGCAGGCTTTCCGACATTGACGCAATCGGTGTTACATATGCCCCCGGACTTATCGGAGCGTTGCTTGTGGGAGTGAATTTTGCAAAAGGACTTTCACTTGCAACAGGAATCCCGCTTGTGCCTGTTCACCATCTGCGTTCACACATTGCGTCAAATTATATTTCAAATAATGAATTAAAACCGCCGTTTCTCTGTCTTGTTGTGTCAGGCGGTCACAGCCATATTGTTATGGTTGAGGACTACACAAAGATGAAAATTATCGGCAAAACCCGTGATGATGCCGCAGGCGAGGCTTTTGACAAAGCCGCAAGGACAATGGGAATGCCGTATCCGGGCGGAATTGAAATGGACAGAGTTGCGGAAAACGGCAATCCGTTTGCATTCAAGCTCCCTCGTCCCGCAGTTCACGATGCACCGTATGATTTCAGCTTTTCGGGACTAAAAACAGCCGTAATCAACCTCATTCACAATTCGGCACAAAAGGGTGTTGAGCTTAACAAAGCCGATGTCTGTGCATCATTCCGCTATGCCGTTGTCGATTGCCTTGTTACAAACTTTATCAAGGCGGCTGAAGACCTGGGACAGAAAAAGCTTGTAATCGCAGGCGGTGTTTCGGCAAATTCACTTCTCAGAGGAACCCTTGCAGAAGAGTGTAAAAAGCGTAATTGGGAAATGTATATGCCCGAAAAATCTCTTTGCGGTGACAATGCCGCCATGGTCGGTTCACAGGGATATTACGAGCTTCTCAGCGGAAATATTGCAGGAACAGACCTCAATGCTTTTGCTACAATGAGCATTGAAAAAGGTTGATTTATTCGCAAATAATCACTAAAATACTTGCTATTTTATCAAGAATATACTAAAATAGTGTTAATAAACCGAAAGGACGATTTAAAATGAGCAATCCTATTGTTACTTTTGAAATGGAAAACGGAAAAACAATCAAAGCGGAGCTTTATCCCGAAATTGCTCCGAATACTGTAAATAATTTTCTCAGCCTTGTAAACAAGGGTTACTATGACGGCCTTACATTTCACCGTGTAATCTACGGTTTCATGATTCAGGGCGGTTGCCCCGAAGGCACGGGTATGGGCGGTCCCGGATATTCAATCAAGGGCGAATTTGCCGTGAACGGCTTTGAAAACAATCTCAAGCATACAGAGGGTGTTCTCTCAATGGCTCGTTCAATGATGCCCGACTCAGCAGGCTCGCAGTTCTTCATTATGCACAGAAATGCTCCGCACCTTGACGGTCAGTATGCCGCATTCGGCAAGGTAATTGAGGGTATGGATGTTGTCAATGAAATTGCAGAGTGTGACACAGACTATTCCGACAAGCCTCTTGATCCTCAGATTATGGCAAAGGTTACAGCTGAAACCTTTGGTGTTGACTATCCCGAGCCTGAAAAATGCTGATTGTTAAGAAAGGAATTTTAAAATGAATGTTTTGCTTGCAGGCGGCGCCGGATATATCGGCTCGCACACTTGTGTTGAACTCATCAACGCAGGTCACGATGTTGTAATTGCAGATAATTTTTCAAACAGCTGTCCCGTTGCGGTTGAAAGAGTTGAAGAGCTGACAGGCAGAAAAATTCCGCTCTATGAGGCCGATGTATGTGACAGAGATGCCGTTGAAAAGATTTTTTCGGAGAATAAGATTGATGCGGTAATTCACTTTGCAGGTCTTAAAGCAGTAGGCGAAAGCTGTAAGAAGCCTGTTGAATATTACCGCAACAACATTGATTCAACGCTCACATTGCTTGAAGTGATGAAAAAACACGGTGTAAATAACTTTATTTTCAGCTCAAGTGCCACGGTTTACGGTACTCCGGAAACTGTTCCGCTTGTTGAAACAATGCCAAAGGGTTCTCCTACAAATCCGTATGGCTGGACAAAGTTTATGATGGAACAAATTCTTACAGACACCGCAAACGCAAATCCCGATATGTCTGTTGTTCTTCTTCGTTACTTTAACCCGATCGGCGCTCACGAAAGCGGCAGAATCGGTGAAGATCCTAACGGAATTCCGAATAACCTTATGCCGTACATAACACAGGTTGCCGCCGGCAGACTCAAGTGTCTCGGTGTTTTCGGCAACGATTACCCTACGCATGACGGCACAGGTGTGCGTGACTATATCCATGTTGTTGACCTTGCAAAAGGTCATGTAAAGGCTATTGAATATTCCGCAGAGCACAAGGGAACCGAGATTTTTAATCTCGGAACAGGTGTGGGCTACAGCGTTCTTGATATTGTAAAGGCTTTTGAAAAGGCAAATTCGATTGAAATTCCTTATGTTATAAAGCCACGCCGAGCAGGCGACATTGCAGAATGCTTTGCCGACGCAACAAAAGCCAAAAAAGTACTTGGATGGATTGCCGAAAAAAATCTTGAGGATATGTGCCGTGACAGTTGGAACTGGCAATCTCACAATGTGAATGGTTACAAATAACAAATAAATGATATTTTATTTGTGCATTCCTACAAAAAAACAATATTTTGTCAAATAATCAGTCAGCAAGAGTTTTTAGCATTGACTTTTGGTGGTTGATTGTTGTATAATTAAACTGCTTATAGAAGCATTATCACATAAGGAGGAAAAGAAAATGTTCAAAAAAGCACTTAGCCTTTTACTGTCTATGATGCTTGTTGTGACATCACTCGTTGCAACTGTAGTGAGCGTTTCTGCTGCCGGCGATTCATATTTCGTATCCGGTTGTGAAGAACTCACAGGTTACAAGTGGGCTGAGACTGAAGCAACTTGCGGAGATAATGTAATGACAGAAAACGGCGACGGTAACTACGAAAAAGTATTTACCAACGTAGCAGTCGGCAACGGCTACCAGTTCAAGGTCGTTAAAAACGATAAAGAGTGGATTGGTGTAGGCGATACCGGCAATGACAACTTCACATTCAATGTAACAAAGGAATGTGATGTAACAGTAACTTACAACCCTACAACAAATGAAATCACTGCAACAGGTGAAGGTGTTGTAATTCCGAAAGAACTTGTTGTTGACCACATTACAGTCGTTGGTAACGGTGAAGATGCATGGCTCAACGGTAAGGACTGGAAGGTAGATGCTGAAGCTAACTACATGACAGAAACATCTGAGGGTTCAAAGGTTTACCAGATTAAGTTTGAGAGCCTTGACGCTTATGAGAACTATCAGTTCAAGTTTGCTGCCAACGGTTCATGGGCAGATAACTGGGGCCTTCCTGAGCAGGGCACAGCTCCTCTCAATGAGTGGTTTGACCTTACATACAACGGTCAGAACATGATCATTGATACAGATGCAGCTGGTTACGAAGACGGTTATGACATCGTTCTTACACTTGACCTTTCAAACTTTGACTATGCTACAAAGCAGGGTGCAAAAGGTAAGGTTGACATCGTTACTGGTGCAGAGCCTACAACAGTAGCAGAGCCTACAACAGTAGCAGAGCCCACAACAGTAGCAGAGCCTACAACAGTAGCAGAGCCTACAACTGCAGCTCCTGCAAAAAAGGGTCTCACAGTTACAGCTACTTCAAACCTCTTTTCTGAGAAGCAGGTTACTCTCAGCGCAGATCAGAAGACTGTAAGGGTTACATACATGTTCCAGACCAAGGACAGAGATGGTATGTTGAACTTCCAGTATAAAATGAACTATGATCCTTCTGTTCTCAAGGTTTCAGCTAATACAAGAAAGAGTACTTCATTCGAATATCCAAATTTCGAATTCAACAAAAATGTAGCTCCTGGTTTACTTATGGGTATAGGAAGTGACACAAGTCTCTATTTTTCATCAGAAAAAGAAATAGTATTTTCTTCTGTTGAATTCGATGTTATCAATCCCGAGGCTGTAGCAACTACTGTTGACCTTGATGTAGAGTATCTTACTATTTCAAATCAAGACCCTGTATCAGAGTTGGAAATCCCTAGTGATGAAGTAGTACTCTTAGACAAATCTGTATTAAATCAGGATGCAGTTGATAAGTATGTCGCAGTTGCTAAAACTGTAACAGTTCCCGACGGTTCAGTAGAGCCTACAACAGTAGAGCAGCCTACAACAGTAGAGCCTACAACAGAAGAGCCTACAACAGCTCCTGCTGCCGATACTACATATGTAGTTGCCGGTACAACAAATCTTACAGGCTATGAATGGGTTGGTACACCTGCTGCAGCTCCTGAAAATGTTATGACAGCTGACGGTAGCGTATTCACAAAGACATTCTCTGCTGTTCCTGCCGGTAAAAACTATCAGCTCAAGGTTGTTGCAAACACAGGCGACGAGCAGAAGTGGATCGGTCTTGACGGTACAGATAACAATGTAACTTTCGATGTAGAAACAGCTTGTGATGTTACTGTAACATTCGATCCTGCTACAAACAAGATTACTGTAACAGGTGACGGCGTTAAAATGGTAACAGACCTTGAAGTTAACAGCATTACAGTTGTTGGTAACGGTGAAAACAACTGGCTCAACGGTGTAGCATGGGGTGTTGACGCTGAAGCTAACCACATGACTCAGGTTTCTGACAAGGTATATCAGATTAAGTATGAAAATATTGAATCTGCAGATGATGCTTATCAGTTCAAGTTTGCTGTAAACGATGATTGGGCAGCTAACTGGGGTCTTCCCGAGCAGAGCGCAGCTCCTATAGGCGAAGAATTTGACCTTACATTCAATGGTGAGAACATGCTTCTTAACACAGTTTCTGCAGGTTTTGAAGAAGATTCACTCGTTGATGTAACAATCACACTCGACATTTCTAAATTTGATTATTCAACACGTTCAGGCGCTAAGGCTACTGTTAAGGTTGAGCCTTCAACTCCTGCAGTTGATAATTTAACAATCAACGCTACATCTAATATTTGCCAGGCTAACGGTTCAGGCACATTTAATGTAGGCGACAAGGTATCAGTTTACTATCTCCTTGACACTAAGGACGCACAGCTTGAAGAAGTACAGTGGGCTCTTACATATGATAAGAACCTCCTTACACTTGATTCACTTACAATGCCTGAAATCGCTGACGGCATGGTAAATATGAATGATGTTTCAGGCAATGCTTCAAACCTTGCACTTTATGATTTTGCAGGCGGCAAGAAGCTTGTTGAGGCTGTGTTCACAGTTAACGGTACAGGTACAACAAATGTTGACCTCAATGTAGTTGATCTTACACTTGGTAAGCTCAATCCTGCAACAGGCACAGTTGATGCTGATTCAGAATATGAAGCAGTAGTTAACGGCGACATGGCTAATGATCTCTTTGATCACATTAACTCAGACGCTAAGGTTGAGGCATATGTTGAGCCTACAACAACAGAGCCTACAACCACAGAGCCTGCTACAACAGAGCCTGCAACAACAGAGCCTACAACAGTAGAGCCTACAACAACAGAGCCTGCTACAACAGAGCCTACTACAACAGAGCCTGCTGCAACAGAGCCTACTACAACAGAGCCTGCTGCAACAGAGCCTACTACAGTAGCTCCTACTACACCTGATGCTACATCTGCTACACAGGCTGCAACAAAGGGTCAGTCAACAGCTGACACAGCTACTTCTGACACACCGGCTAACGGCACAAGCAGCAACGCAGTACAGACAGGTAATGCTTCTATGGCAGTAGTTATCCTCTTAGCTCTTGTTTCTGCAACAGGTGTTGTTTACTTCACAAGAAAGAGATTCAATAAGTAATTGAATTTCCTATTGTAAGACTGTTAACGGCGTTGACAGATTAAAAAAATAATTTTTCGCCTCTCGGTTTTCCGAGGGGCGTTTTTTTATATCGTAATGTTGTGAAAATCAGTTTGAATTATAATTTCTAAAATATCATTTCTGTCTCTTATACACATCTGACGCTGCCGACGAACTCTAGGGTGTAGATC
>ENA-OYVP01001227-OYVP01001227.1-human-gut-metagenome-genome-assembly--contig:-NODE-1227-length-13337-cov-8.616925_pt1 | contig 13337 bp, 7 predicted proteins | sample MGYA00244160_ERZ653377 | MGnify/ENA primary metagenome ERZ653377 (study PRJEB26926, sample SAMN06165160) | human gut metagenome | biome: ENVO:00009003; feature: ENVO:2100002; material: ENVO:00002003...
GAGATCATGCCTAGTCTCGTGGGCTCGGAGATGTGTATAAGAGACAGGTTTTACACTTTTCAACATTTTTCGGGCTTTACAACAAATTGTCTTTTCATTATTATTTATGGTTTTAAGCTGTATAATTCAAATATCCTTCATAGTGTAAACTTTGATTTTTGACACTATATATAGTATAGAGCCAAAACACCCCAAACAGCTATTGCCGTTCGGGGCGTCTCGGTTTATGTGAATTAAAAAGGATAGGTTAATTAAGCTATTGGGGATTATTCAATATCCTGCATAGCGTCGTAGCCTGTTTCGCCTGTTCTAACCTTAACAACATCTTCAACATCATAGATAAAGATTTTGCCGTCACCGATGTGACCTGTGTAAAGGGCCTTAACAGCCGCATCGACAACTGCCTTTACAGGAACCTTGCAAACTACGATTTCAACCTTCATCTTAGGAAGGAGGTTACTTTCAATAGCAACACCACGGTAATACTCTGCTTTACCCTTCTGAGCACCGCAACCGAGTACCTGAGATACTGTCATACCTGTGATGCCGAGCTTATCCATTTCTTCTTTAAGAGCTTCAAGCTTTGACTGCTTGAGAAGAATGTCAATCTTAGTAATTTTTGTGCCGTCGGTAGCCATATCATACTTGCCGGCAAGCTGAACGGGAACTGCCTGAGTTACAGGAACATTGCTGTCAACATCAAATGTTTCATCAAGTGAAGCTGTACCGACACCGATTGGCATAAAGTCTGCATATGCGCTGATAAGACCGTGCTCGCAGATATCGAGGCCCTTCATTTCTTCGTCCTTTGTAACACGAAGACCTACTGTCTTTTTGATGATTGTGAATACGATAATCATGCAAACAACTGTCCAAGCTACGATTGTAACAATACCGAGAGCCTGCTTACCAAGCTGAGCAAAGCCACCGCCGTAGAAAAGACCTGTAACACCGTTCTGACCGTTACCTGTTGCGAAAAGACCTACTGCAAGGCCGCCCCACATACCGTTTACGCCGTGTACCGAGAATGCGCCGACAGGATCATCTATTTTAAGCTTGATATCAACAAATTCAACTGCTACTACGATGAGGATACCTGCAACGATACCGATAACTGCTGCGCCGATTGCGTCAACATCTGCACAACCTGCCGTGATTGCTACAAGACCTGCGAGTGATGCGTTAAGACACATTGAAACATCAGGCTTGCCGTTCTTGATCCATGTAAAGAGCATGGTTGTTACTGTTGCAACTGCCGGAGCAATTGTTGTTGTAAGAAGAATCTGACCGAGACGAGCGCCGTCTTCAGCAGCGGCACCGTTAAAGCCGTACCATGCAAACCAAAGAATGAATACACCGAGAGCACCGAGTGTGATGCTGTGACCGGGGATAGCGTTTACCTTGCCGTTCTTGCCGTATTTACCGATACGGGGTCCGAGAATGATTGCGCCGACAAGTGCCGAGATACCGCCGACCATATGAATTACGATTGAACCTGCAAAGTCGATACAGCCGAGCTTTGCAAGCCAACCCTGACCGTTCCAAACCCAACCTGCTTCAATCGGGTAAACAACGAGTGAAATAATTGCGCTGTAAACACAGTATGCCGAGAATTTTGTACGCTCTGCCATAGCACCTGAAACGATAGTAGCTGCTGTAGCACAGAATACAAGCTGGAATACGAATGAGTTCCAATCAAAGTTCATCCAGTTTGTGAACATATTGAGGTTGGGAACACCGATGAATCCTGCAACATAGTCCTCAGACATCATAAGTCCGAAGCCTAACAAGCTGAATACAACCGTACCGATACAAAAGTCCATCAGGTTTTTCATAATGATGTTACCTGCGTTTTTAGCTCTTGTAAAACCGGTTTCGACCATTGCGAATCCGCACTGCATAAAGAACACGAGTAATGCGCCGATCATAAACCAGACGCCTGTGCCTCCGTAAATTAGTTCTGCCATATAAATCTCTCCTTTTATCAAAATAACAAAAACGGCGTGGAGTTGACAGTTTAATTCTGTCAATCACACGCCGTTGTGTTACCTGTTATACAATATAAATAATGTTATTTAGTATAAATAGAGGTTCTATCAATCACACACCGAAAAGAAGTTCGCCGTATGAAGGGTAAGGCCAGTATTCCGAAGCTGTTTCTGTTTCCATTGCGTCACCGACAGCTCTGAGTTCCTGCATAAGTGCAAATACTGTTTCTCTGTAGTACTTAGCATACTTGAGGTTGTCATCGCTGTAGTCGCTTGCCTTGATAACAGCCTCTTCAAGCTCTGCAGTTTTCTTTGAGAAACATACAAGTTTGTTTGAAAGGCTTGTAATAAGGTCTTCCTCAACACTTGTAGGAATAGCGTCTGAAAGTGCCTTCTTGGCAAGTGCTGTATCCGTAAGATCTCTTACATATGATGTAACGGCAGGAAGAATGTTCTTCTTAGCCATATCAATCATTGTGAGAGCCTCAATGTTAATCTGCTTAGAATAGCTTTCAAGCTCAATTTCATATCTTGCACGGATTTCGTCTGCCGAACAAATCTTATTCTTAACAAAGAGGTCAACATTCTTCTTGTCAAGGAAGTGTTCCATTGCGTCAGGAAGTGACTTAAGGTTAAGAAGTCCTCTTCTTTCAGCCTCTTCAACCCACTCGGGAGCGTAGTTGTTGCCGTTGAAGATAATGTTCTGATGCTCTGTGAATACTTTCTTAACAAGAGCCTTGATAGCTGCGTCCATATCATCCGCATCTTTAAGCTCATCGTAGAACTCTGAAAGTTCTTCGGCTACCATAGTGTTGAGCATATAGTTAGGACAGGCAATGTTAAGTGAAGAACCAAGTGCTCTGAATTCAAACTTGTTACCCGTGAATGCAAAAGGTGATGTACGGTTACGATCCGATGTGTCCTTCATAAAGTCAGGAAGAACATCAACGCCTGTTCTCATCTTCTGCTTGCCCTTGCTTACATATTCTCTGTCATTGATGATTGAATCAACGAGTTCGCCGAGGTCATCACCGAGATACATTGAAATGATTGCAGGCGGTGCTTCGTTAGCGCCGAGACGGTGGTCGTTACCTGCCGATGCAACCGTGATTCTGAGAAGATCCTGATACTCGTGAACAGCCTTTACAACTGCTGCCAGGAAAAGCTGGAACTGAAGGTTGTTTTCAGGAGTCTTGCCGGGCTCAAGAAGGTTTTCGCCTGTGTTGGTTGAAATTGACCAGTTGTTGTGCTTACCGGAACCGTTAACACCTGCAAACGGCTTTTCGTGAAGAAGACAAACAAGACCGTGTCTTTCGGCAACCTTCTTCATAACTTCCATTGTAAGCTCGTTGTGGTCGGTTGCAATGTTTGTTGTTGTGAAGATAGGAGCAAGCTCGTGCTGTGAAGGAGCAACTTCGTTATGCTTTGTCTTTGCAAGGATACCGAGTTTCCAGAGTTCCTCGTCAAGGTCTTTCATATAAGCAGCAACTCTTGTCTTGATTGCACCGAAGTAATGGTCGTCAAGTTCCTGTCCTTTAGGAGCTTTTGCACCGAAAAGTGTTCTGCCTGTATAAATAAGATCCTCTCTCTGATCGTAAGCGTCCTTATCAATAAGGAAGTATTCCTGCTCCGGACCTACTGTTGTTGTAACTCTTGTAACATTTTCTTTGCCGAGAAGATGAAGAATCTTTACAGCCTCTGTATTTATTCTCTCCATTGAACGAAGAAGAGGAGTTTTCTTATCGAGAACCTCGCCTGTATAAGAACAGAATGCTGTAGGAATGTAAAGTGTTCCGTCCTTAACGAATGCATATGATGTCGGATCCCATGTTGTATAGCCTCTTGCCTCGAATGTGGCACGAATACCGCCGCTTGGGAAAGAAGAAGCATCAGGCTCGCCCTTTACAAGCTCTTTACCTGAGAACTCCATGATAACCTGACCTTCACCGTTCGGTGCGATAAAGCTGTCATGCTTTTCGGCTGTGATACCTGTCATCGGCTGGAACCAGTGTGTGTAGTGGGTACAGCCCATTTCAACTGCCCAGTCCTTCATAGCAGCCGCAACAACATTTGCAACGCTGAGGTCAAGCGGTTCACCGTTCTGGATTGTCTTTTTCAAAGCCTTGTAAGTTGACTTTGGAAGTCTTTCCTGCATCTTCTGATCATTAAATACCATGCTGCCAAAAATTTCGGGAACTTTTGCCATTTTAATTCTCTCCTATCCATTTTGAAAATAAATTTTAATGGTCTGATTTTTGCTTTATAAAAACAAAAAAGGACACTGTAAGCCTCAGCTCACAGCGCCCTTGCTGTCTTTGATGTTGTTAGTATATTCCACTTTTGCGAATTTGTCAATACATTTTTTGAAAAAAGTTTTGAAATTGCAAGTTTTATTAAATTTCCTGCAAAATTAAGCTGAAACACCAATAAGAGTTGCATATTTTCTACAACAATCACAGTAAAATGAAAGTTTCACCCTTAAAAGTTGCAATTTTCCTTTATTTTCCCTTGACAAAGCACAATGTATAGTTATATAATCTAAGTGCTGATTTTTCTTGATCAACGATGACAGGGCATTTCAGAACATCAGCCAACCTGCACATTCACCTTTGCAGGATATAGCACAGGCTGAGTATAGCGGTTTTACCGCTGAGAAGAGATTGGGCATTTTACAATTACATATATATGATTGATTATTAACCGGCAGAACATTAATTGCCACTTTGAACCGATAAGTTTACGAAAGCAAACTTCCTTTTACATATATATGTATATAAAAAGTCCGCTGAATAATTTTTGTGATTAACAGGAAAGGGTGATCATTAATGGAACAGACAGTCAGAGAGAACAACAAGACTCTGTATTCTCCGAAGTTTGAACATGATAACTGCGGTATCGGAGCTGTTGTTAATATTAAGGGTATCAAGTCACATGACACCGTGGCAAACGCTCTGACAATTGTTGAAACTCTCGAACACAGAGCAGGTAAGGATGCCGAAGGCAAAACAGGTGACGGCGTAGGTATTCTTCTCCAGATTTCACACAAATTTTTTAAGAAGGCAGCTGCTGAAATCGGCATTAAGCTCGGTTCCGAAAGAGATTACGCTGTAGGTATGTTCTTCTTCCCTCAGAATGAGCTTGCAAGAAATCAGGCAAAGAAGATGTTTGAAATCATTGCAGAAAAAGAGGGACTTACGGTTCTCGGCTGGAGAAATGTTCCGTCAAAGCCCGAGGTACTCGGTCACAGAGCTGTTGAATGTATGCCTGCAATTATGCAGTGCTTTATCAAAAGGCCTCACGGTGTAAAAAGAGGTCTTCCGTTCGACAGAAAGCTCTATGTTGCAAGAAGAGTTTTTGAACAGAGTAATGAAGACACATATGTAGTTTCACTTTCAAGCAGAACTATTGTATATAAAGGTATGTTCCTTGTCGGCGATCTCCGTAACTTCTTCCTTGATCTTCAGGACGAGGATTACGAGTCTGCAATCGCTATGGTTCACTCCCGTTTTTCAACCAACACAAATCCAAGCTGGCAGAGAGCTCATCCTAACAGAATGATTGTTCACAACGGTGAAATCAACACAATCAGAGGCAACGCTGACAAGATGCTTGCCCGTGAGGAAACAATGCGTTCGGAGCATCTCAAGGGCGACCTTGACAAGGTTATTCCTGTTGTAAACACAGAGGGTTCAGACTCTGCAATGCTTGATAATACACTTGAATTTCTCGTAATGAGCGGCATGGAGCTTCCTCTTGCCGTTATGATTACAATTCCGGAGCCGTGGGATAATAACGGCACAATGAGCCAGAAGAAAAAGGACTTCTATCAGTATTATGCAACAATGATGGAGCCGTGGGACGGTCCTGCGTCAATTCTTTTCTCTGACGGTGACATTATGGGTGCGGTTCTTGACCGTAACGGTCTGCGTCCATCAAGATATTACATCACGGATGACGGCAACCTCATTCTTTCATCGGAAGTCGGCGCACTTCCTATTGATCCCGCAAAGATTGTTACAAAGGAAAGACTTCGCCCGGGCAAAATGCTTCTTGTCGATACGGTTCAGGGCAGACTCATTGATGACGATGAACTCAAAGAGTATTATGCGTCAAAACAGCCTTACGGTGAATGGCTCGACAGTAATCTTGTTTGTCTTAAAGACCTCAAAATTCCTAATATGAAGGTTGAGGAGCATTCATATAAAGAAAGACAAAAACTCCAGAAGGCTTTCGGATATACCTACGAAGATGTTATGACATCAATCCTTCCTATGGCAAAGAACGGCACAGAGTCAATTGCCGCAATGGGTACAGACAGTCCGCTTGCAGTTCTTTCAAAAGAACCGCAGCCGCTTTTCAACTACTTCAAACAGCTCTTTGCACAGGTTACAAACCCGCCGATTGACGCAATCCGTGAGGAAGTTGTAACATCAACAACAATTTATATCGGCGAGGACGGCAACATCCTTGAGGAGCGTCCCGAAAACTGCAAGGTTATGAAGATTCACAACCCGATTCTTACATCAACCGATATTCTCAAAATCAAGAATATGCACATTCCGGGCTTTAAGGTTGCGGTTATCCCGATTCTCTACTACAAGAACACAAGACTTTCAAAGGCTGTTAAGCGACTTTTCATTGAAGCTGACAAGGCTTACAATGACGGTGCAAATATTCTTATCCTCTCCGACAGAGGAGTTGACGAAAACCATCTTGCAATTCCGTCACTTCTTGCAGTATCCGCTCTTCATCAGCACCTTGTTGCAACAAAGAAGAGAACCTCACTTGCAATGATACTTGAAAGCGGTGAGCCGAGAGAAGTTCATCATTTTGCAACACTTCTCGGCTACGGTGCAAGTGCAATCAACCCGTATCTTGCTCAGGAAACAATTCACGAGCTTATCGGTGATGACCTTCTTGACAAGGACTACTACGCAGCAGTTGACGATTACAACAGCGCAGTTCTCCACGGCATCGTAAAGATTGCGTCAAAAATGGGTATTTCAACAATCCAGTCATATCAGGGCTCACAGATTTTTGAGGCTATCGGTATCGGCAAGGATGTTATTGACGAATACTTCACAGGCACAGTCAGCAGAATCGGCGGTATCACAATCAAGGATATTGAAAAGAATGTTGACAAACTTCACACAGCGGCATTTGATCCGCTTGACCTCGGTGTAAGCGATGAGCTTGAATCCCGTGGTTCACACAAGTTCAGAAGCGGCAAAGAGGAACACCTCTACAATCCGCAGACTATATATATGCTCCAGCAGGCAACAAGAACAGGCGACTATGAGCTTTACAAAAAGTATTCTCATATGATTTCCGAAGAAATGGATCCTGTAAATATCAGAGGTCTTTTCGACTTCAACTTTGCAGAAACTCCTGTTCCGCTTGATGAGGTTGAAAGCGTTGATTCAATCGTAAAGCGTTTCAAGACAGGCGCTATGTCCTACGGTTCAATCTCACAGGAGGCTCACGAAACACTTGCGATTGCAATGAATCAGCTTCACGGCAAGTCAAACTCCGGTGAGGGCGGCGAAAGCCTTGAACGACTTCTCACAAAAGGACAGAAGGTTGACAGATGTTCTGCAATCAAGCAGGTTGCGTCAGGTCGTTTCGGTGTTACATCAAGATACCTTACATCTGCAAACGAAATTCAGATTAAAATGGCTCAGGGTGCAAAGCCGGGCGAAGGCGGACATCTTCCGGGCAAAAAGGTTTATCCCTGGATTGCAAAAACCCGTCATTCAACCCCCGGTGTATCGCTCATCTCTCCCCCACCGCACCACGACATTTACTCAATCGAGGACCTTGCACAGCTTATCTACGACCTCAAAAATTCTAACAAAGACGCAAGAATCTCTGTTAAGCTCGTTTCGGAATGCGGTGTAGGTACGGTTGCCGCAGGCGTTGCAAAAGCAGGTGCAGGCGTAATCCTTATTTCAGGTTATGACGGCGGTACAGGCGCTGCTCCGAGAAACTCAATCTACAATGCAGGTCTGCCGTGGGAACTCGGTCTTGCCGAGGCTCATCAGACACTCATTATGAACGACCTTCGTAACAAGGTTGTTATTGAAACCGACGGTAAGCTTATGAACGGCCGTGATGTTGCAATTGCCGCAATGCTCGGTGCAGAGGAATTCGGTTTTGCAACTGCTCCGCTTGTAACTCTCGGTTGTGCAATGATGAGAGTATGTAACCTTGATACCTGCCCGTTCGGTGTTGCCACACAGAACCCCGAGCTCAGAAAAAGATTCTGCGGCAAGCCCGAATATGTAATAAACTTTATGAAGTTTGTAGCAAGCGAACTTCGTGAATATATGTCAAAGCTCGGTGTAAAAACCGTTGATGAGCTTGTCGGAAGAATTGACCTCATCAAGAGAAAAGAAGGCATCACAGGACAGGCTGCCGAGGTTGACCTTTCTAACATTCTTGATACAAACTTTGTTTCGGAAAAGGTTGAATACAACAAAAAGAGTCTTTACGATTTCAAGCTTGAATCAACACTTGACGAGAGAATCCTCTGCAAAGAATTTGCAAAGGTTCTTGCAAAAGGCACAAAGAAAAAGGTTGAAGTCAATGTTAAGAACACTGACCGTTCATTCGGTACAATCTTCGGTTCCGAGGTTACAAGAAAGCATTACAACAACCTTGATGACGATACATTTACAGTAGTCTGCAACGGTTCGGGCGGTCAGAGCTTTGGCGCATTCATTCCAAAGGGACTCACACTTGAACTTGTGGGCGACTCAAACGACTACTTCGGCAAGGGACTTTCAGGCGGTAAGCTGGTAGTTTATCCTCCGAAGAACTCAACATTTGACGCAGGTAACAACATCATCATCGGTAATGTTGCACTTTACGGTGCAACAAGCGGCAAGGCATTTATCAATGGTGTTGCAGGCGAGCGTTTCTGCGTAAGAAACTCAGGCGCAACGGCAGTTGTTGAGGGTGTCGGCGACCACGGTTGTGAATATATGACAGGCGGTCGGGTTGTTGTTATCGGCAAAACAGGCAAAAACTTTGCAGCAGGTATGTCAGGCGGTGTTGCCTATGTTCTTGATGAAGAAAGAGATCTTTACACAAAGCTCAACAAAGAAATGGTTCTCTTCTCTGAGGTAACAGAAAAGTACGATATAATCGAACTCAAAACGCTTATTGAAGAACATGTTGCAGCAACAGGTTCACAGAGAGGCAAGAAAATCCTTGATAACTTTGACGAGTATCTTCCGAAATTCAAGAAGATTATTCCGCACGATTACAAGAGAATGATGGCTGCAATTGCCGCTTATGAAGAAAAAGGTCTTACAAACGAGCAGGCACAGATTGAAGCTTTCTACGAAATTGTGAATAATAAATAAGGAGGGGATATTTATGGGAAAGCCAACAGGATTTATGGAATATAAGCGTGAGGATGCCCCGGCATACTCCGTAAAAGAAAGAATCAAAAATTTTGACGAATTTCACGATCCCCTCAGCAAAGAGGATCAGCAAAAACAGGGTGCAAGATGCATGGACTGCGGCGTGCCTTTCTGTCAGGCAGGAATGCGGATTGGTTCTGCATTCTCAGGCTGTCCGCTTAACAACCTCATTCCCGAATGGAATGACCTCATCTACAAGGGCAACTGGGAACAGGCTTACAACCGTCTTAAAGTTACAAACAACTTCCCCGAATTCACATCCCGTGTATGTCCTGCTCTCTGTGAAAAGGCATGCACCTGCGGTGCAAACGGTGACGCTGTCAGCGTAAGAGCCAACGAATACGGAATCATTGAAAATGCCTATGAAGAAGGTCTTGCAGACGCAAGAATTCCAAAGGTAAGAACAGGCAAGAAAATTGCAATCATCGGTTCGGGTCCATCGGGACTTGCCGCTGCCGACCAGCTCAATCAGCGCGGTCACTCTGTAACGGTATTTGAACGCAATGACAGAGTAGGCGGTCTGCTTATGTACGGCATTCCGAATATGAAGCTTGAAAAAGATGTTATCGAACGCAAGATTAACATTATGGAAGAAGAAGGCGTAACCTTTGAAACCTGCTCAAATGTCGGCAAAGACATCAAAGCAAGCGAAATTCTCAAGGACTTTGACCGTGTAATCCTTGCTTGCGGTGCATCAAATCCGAGAGATATCAAAGTTCCCGGCAGAGAGGCTAACGGCATTCACTTTGCCGTTGACTTCCTCAAATCAACAACAAAGTCACTTCTTGACTGCAACCTCAGAGAGGGTACATTCATCAGCGCAAAAGGCAAGAATGTAATGGTAATCGGCGGCGGCGACACAGGTAACGACTGCGTCGGCACAAGCATCAGACACGGTGCAAAATCCGTTCTCCAGCTTGAAATGATGCCTAAACTTCCCGACACAAGAAGTGCCGATAACCCGTGGCCGCAATGGCCGAGAGTCTGCAAAACAGACTACGGTCAGGAAGAGGCTATTGAAGTTTACGGTCACGATCCACGAGTTTATCAGACAACCGTTAAGCAGTTTATTGCTGACAAGAACGGCAATCTTGTAGGTGCGGAGCTTGTTAAGCTTAAGCCCGAAAAGGATGCTAAAACAGGCAGACTTATGATGAAAGAGGTTGAAGGCTCAGAATACAAGGTTGATGTTGAACTCGTACTCATTGCGGCAGGATTCCTCGGCAGCGAAAACTATGTAACCAAGGCATTCGGTGTTGAAACAAACGCAAGGACCAATGTTGCAACGGCAGAAGGCTCACACAAGACAAATGTTGAAAATGTATTTGTTACAGGCGATATGCACAGAGGACAGTCACTTGTTGTCTGGGCGATTCGTGAGGGCAGAGATGTTGCCAAAGAGGTTGACGAAAGCCTTATGGGATACACAAATCTTTAATTGATTACAAATAACCTGATAATCCTCATTTTTTCGATATACCGGTTAATAATCAGAAGGCGCAGGAGCGGATTTCCCTCCTGCGTTTTTCTTTGTCATTTAGGGTTTGTTTCTGTTGCATATCAATATGATTGATGATAAAATAAAGGATATATACAATGCAATAAAATGTGAGGAAATATTATGAGTAACAGACCTGAAACCAATAAACAAAGCTGTCCCGTTTACAAAAAATGCGGCGGTTGTCAACTGCAAAATCTGTCATATCCCGAACAGCTTGAATTCAAGCAGAGGAAAGTCGAAAAACTTCTCAAACGCTTTTGCACCGTTGAAAAAATTATCGGAATGAAAACTCCATACCACTACCGCAACAAGGTTCAGGCGGCTTTTTATACGGACAAAAAGGGCAAAATCATTTCGGGTGTGTATCAGTCGGGCAGTCATCATGTTGTCGGAATTGACAGCTGTCAGACAGAGGATATTATTGCCGACAAAATCATCGTTGCAGTACGCAAGCTCCTCCCCTCTTTCAGAATGACAACCTATAACGAGGACACAAGCAAAGGTTTTCTCCGTCACATTCTTGTGAAAAGAGGCTTTGCGACAAATCAGATTATGCTTGTGCTTGTGACAGGTACACCTGTTTTTCCGTCAAAAAACAATTTTGTAAAAGCGATTCTAAAACAGTTTCCAGAAATCACAACCATTGTGCAAAATATAAACCCCTACCGCACCAACCTTGTACTCGGTGACAATCAGAAAGTGCTGTACGGCAAGGGTTATATTGAGGATATTCTCTGCGGTTGCAGGTTCAGAATTTCGCCGAAAAGCTTTTACCAAATTAACCCCGTTCAAACCGAAGTTTTGTACGGCAAAGCAATTGAATTTGCAAATCTCAAAGGCAACGAAACCGTGCTTGACACCTACTGCGGAATCGGCACAATCGGCATAATTGCCGCCAAAAACGGCGCAGGCAATGTTATCGGTGCAGAACTTAACGGCGATGCCGTGAGGGATGCAATCGTAAACGCAAGAGCAAATAATCTGAAAAATATCCGTTTCTACAAAGCCGATGCGGGCGAGTTCATGAGAGAAGCTGCAGACGAGGATGAAAAGCCCGATGTTGTGTTTATGGATCCGCCAAGAGCCGGAAGTGACCGAAAATTTCTCGACTCACTAATCAAAATGTCTCCGAAAAAGGTTGTCTATGTTTCCTGCAACCCCGAAACATTGGCAAGAGATTTAGCCTACCTAACCCAAAACAGCCCCTACAAAGCCCAAAAAATCCAACCCGTAGATATGTTCCCCCACACCGCACACATCGAGGCCGTAGTCTTGATGTCAAGGAAATAAGCGAACGACTTAAAAAACGGCTTGTTTGCTGACTTTTTCTAAATCCAAAATTATATATTTAACCATCAAAAGCACTCGGGTATATCTTATGAAAACATATCCAACACAAAATTTCGTTCAGGTTGTAACCTCGGATTAGATAATGCAAATTGAGTGACTGGATTAGATGTCGGGGTGTTTGGAGAGAATTTTATAGGACAAAAAGCTGACGGCCAATCCTGCAATTCGACCGTTTTGAGGGGTTCATGAACAGTGAAATAGATGTTAATAGAAATTAGACAAATCGGAATTTATGGAGGATAAAGCTGATGAACAACAAAAGGATAATTATAGGAGTCACTATCGGAATAATCGCAGCAATACTTTGGAGCGTTGTTTTTATAAATGTCTTAAATAGCATGGCTGGAATTGGAATCGGAATATGTCTGGGTATATCTTTTGGTATATCTGGCAGTCTTCTTTTTTCAAAAAAAGATAAATGATGATACAACTTCCAGTTTGTAGGAATGACATGAAAAATGAAGTTTAAGGAACAGAGCTTTACCTTGTTTGCTGACTTTTGCAGCAGTTTAAATTATACGCACAACTGCTGCAAATGCTTGGCTGTATCTTGCGGAAACATATCCGCTAATGTTAGGTATCTAAACAGCACAAAACAATTCGAATTAGATGCAGTGGCTCTGTTTTTATCGGGGTACCCCTATTTATTGACACTTAGCCTGCTTAGTTAGCTTTCTGTTAGACAACTGTTAGACAAACAAATTTTCAGAGGGGTTTTATCTCTGCTAAACGCAAAAGAAAAACGCCCTAAACTTCAATGTTTAAGGCGTTTTTTAAGCTTGGTGGGAGAAGATGGATTCGAACCATCGAAGCGAAACGCAACAGATTTACAGTCTGCCCCCTTTGGCCACTCGGGAATTCTCCCCTATCAAGTTTTTCAAAAATCAAAGCCTACTGCCTAAACAGTAGGCTTCAATGGAGCTGGTGGACGGACTTGAACCCCCGACCTGCTGATTACAAATCAGCTGCTCTACCAACTGAGCTACACCAGCGAATTTAGCTTTCGCTCTTGCGTTTACTCTGTAATTTCGAGTGCTTATATAACTGTCTCTTATACACATCTCCGAGCCC
>ENA-OYVP01001237-OYVP01001237.1-human-gut-metagenome-genome-assembly--contig:-NODE-1237-length-13289-cov-4.922624_pt1 | contig 13289 bp, 10 predicted proteins | sample MGYA00244160_ERZ653377 | MGnify/ENA primary metagenome ERZ653377 (study PRJEB26926, sample SAMN06165160) | human gut metagenome | biome: ENVO:00009003; feature: ENVO:2100002; material: ENVO:00002003...
CGAGATCATGCCTAGTCTCGTGGGCTCGGAGATGTGTATAAGAGACAGTAAGTACGTCGAGTATTTTCAGCGGATTTTGATTGCACTTTATGAGCAGTCGGCAAGTTCGTATTCATTGCTTGGACTTACAGAAGAGGAATGTCAGGACACGATCGAGATGGAGATTTCTACATTTACGATGGATTTTAGTCAAAGTGACCTGGAGGAAGAGGGAGAACTTCTCACGCGGGCGAATATGGCGTCAGTGATGCTTCGAAAGCTGGAAGAGTGGGGATGGCTCCGAAAGGATTATGACGAATCTCTGAACTGCTATGTCGTTTCATTTCCGGATTACAGCCAGATGTTCACAGAGTTATTTGGCAGACTATATAATGAAGAAAGCAGTATGGAGCGTGAGAGTCTGTTGACGATATACAGCCATCTGTTTACATACCACTCTTCTAAGGAAAAGGACAATGAGATTTTGAAAAGTGCGCTGCAGTCTTCGAAGGCATTGCTTCAGATGCTCTCGAATATGCAAGAAGGAATTCGTGGATTTTTTGAGGAAATGACGAAGCAGAAGACATTTCTTGGAATTCAGGAAGTGCTTGTGCAGGAAATGAATAATACAGATAGCCAAAAGTATGCGATTTTGACGACAACGGATAGTTTTTACCGGTATAAAGAAGAGGTGAAAGAGCTTATTGATCAGAATCTGATGGGAAATGAGGCTAGAAAGCAGGAGTTGCTTCAGAGGAGAAAAGGGCTGGAGGCAGATTCTTTTGCGTGGAGAAGAAATGAACGTGGAGTACAGAGCTGCGATGAGGCAATGGAGATCTTGTTTCAGATCAATCGGGAGTTTGACGGGATTGAGCGCAGATACAATCGTCTCATTGATCAAAAGAGAGTATTTGCAAAACGTGCGGCGGCTCGTATCCGATATATTTTGGCGGAGGGTGATGTGGAGGAAGACCACACAAAAGCGCTGATCAGGCTATTAAATATGAGCGACCGAAAAGATGAGATATTGAAAAAACTTGGTGAACGTATGGGCATGACAGAGCGTTTTGCAGTGCTGAAAGAGAGGAGCTTTGCAAAACCGAGAGATGCGAAAAAGAAAGCGTTTGAACCACAGGAACTTGTAAAGACGGGACAAAGTGAGGAACAGTTGGATGAGTTTGTTGTAAAACCATTATATACAAAGGCACAGATTCGGGAATTTCGCAGACAAAATGAGGTGGATGGAGCATTTCAGGTGACAAAAGATACCGTTCACACAGTGGAAGATTTAGAGAAGCTTTTATTTGTATGGCAGGAAGCCACTGAGATTGCGCAAGAGACAGAAGAGATTGTGATCGGAGAGGAATTTACGACAGAGGAAGGCTTGCAGTATTCAGGATTTACAATCAGGAGGAAGTAATATGGAACAATATTTAGAAAGTTTATCTGTGACGGAAGCAGAAAAATTAAAGAAGACTATCTTGAGTCTGTTTCGCCAGACGTGTATTTTGCAGGAAAAATATGACCCGGTTACACTGGTCCCAAGTGACAACGAGCAGTTTGCAATATGCAGAACACATCGCAACTTTATTGAAAACTATCTTTCGGTTCTCGGATGTGAATTGCTGTATGATTCACAGGAGCGCATTTTCAGGCTTGTCGGAGAAGGCGTGGAGGCGGAGGTCCTGTCGAAGGAGACAACGATTATTGTTCTGCTCATAAAGATGATCTATCGGGATAAGATCATGGGAAAGGGACTTGCTGCGACGGTGACAAATTTAGAAGAAATCAGAGAGTACGGGAAGAATACGAATCTTTTGAATCAGAAACTTCCGGACGGTGAATGGAAGAGCGCTTTGGCGATTATGAAAAAACATCAGATTGTGGAGTATCCGGGGGCGCTTCGTGATCTTGAGGACGATACACCGATTTATATTTACAGCACGATTAATTTATATTGCAGTTCGGCGTTGATTAACGAGCTGATTGAGGCGTACAGAGAGGAGAATGCAGAGGATGAAGCAGGCAAAGAAGATATTTACACGAATTTTGATGAATAACTGGGGCGGAATTGACCATCAGGTACTTTGTCTGAATGAATATGTGAATCTGTTCAGCGGAAAAAGCGGTTCCGGAAAATCATCTGTGATGGATGCCATGCAGGTCGTGCTATATGGAAGTGTCGGAAATGATTTCCTCAACAGAGCGGCAGATGACAGCGCCAATAAAAGAAGTGTGTTAAGCTATTTGCGCGGAGAGCAAAAAGATGGTACGGCGAACCGTGAGAATCAGGATTTTTATGCCCATATTGTCTTGGAGATACAGGATACAGGGCGGAAAAGTTACACATGTATCGGAGCAGTTTTCGAAGTCGGAAAAAATGATATGGACCTGAAACGGTTCCGTTTTTTCAGCCATGCCGGAAAAATTCCGGAAGATGAGTATGTTACTGTGTCTGGAATTCCGTATTCAATTGCACAGATTCAGAAACTGGTCCATGAAAGAGAACAGTCAGAAGATGCGAAAAGCAGAGGAAATATCAACCGGATCTATCCGTCCAGAGAAGCGTATCTGAACATCGTAAATGATATTATTTTCGGGTACGTAGATGCAGGTCGGTTTAAAACAATGCAAAAAAGTGCGATCGCGCTTCGCATGACAAAGGGAACGAGTCAGTTTATCAAAGACTATATGTTTCCGAAGAGCAAGGAAGATACGATCACTGCGATCAGTGAACAGCTTGCGGCTTACCGGGAGATAAAAGAGCGGGTCGAAGATTTGGAAAAACAGATTACCCTTTTAGAGGAGGTGCAGGCACATGACAGAAAGCTTACGCTTGCAAAGGCAGAGCAGGTAAAGACAGAAACGCTTTTACGGATTTTGGAGATTGAAAACAGGCGGGTACAACTTTTGTCAAAGACGGAGGAGTTCTCAAATACATGTGAGAAAATCGCGCAATTCGAAGAACAGATAAAAGATCTCGAGATGACATTGAATGGAAAACGAGAAGAACTGATTGGGGTGCGCACGGAACTTCGTGCCAGTGATTTTGAGAAAAAGAAAGAAGACCTTACAAAATTGCAGGAGACAATCCGTCTGTGCGGAAATGAGGCAAGAGAGTGGGGAGAATTGCTCAAGCGACTGAATCGTTGGAATGAGACAGACGGGGTCTGCGAGTATGTCAGTAACCCGCTTTGCAATCTTCTGGAAGAAATCGAAGAGAGAAATATCACAGAAGAGAATGTGAACGGACTGAAAAAGCGACTGAAGGAAACGTATGAGAGTATCAAATCTGAGGTGGAAGAGCTGAAGGCAGAGCGACGACGTGTGGAAGCGGACTATCAGGAACAGAAGGAGATGCTTGAGGATTTACAAAATGACAAAAAGCATTATTCCAAAGAAGTGAAAGTGGTCAGGAGAAAACTGCAGGAAGAATTGTCAGCAAGATACGGCAGAACCATATCGGTTGAAGTGTTTGCAGATTTGTTCGACATTACAGACGAGGCATGGCGAAATGCAATTGAGGGAAGACTTGGAAGAATCAAATACGGTCTTATTGTGGAGCCAAGATATGCTTTAGATGCAGCGAATATTTTCCGGGGAATGAAGAAGCGAGAATACGAGACGGTGGATTTGATCAACACGGCAGCAATACAGCGGGATGAGCCGCAGGCGATGGATGAGACGCTGTATGATGCGGTAAAGACGGACATTCCATATGTAGATTTTTGCCTGAAACGTTATCTTGGACATATCAAAAAATGTGAGACCGTGGAAGAACTGCATGAGGTCAAAGACGGTGTTACTCAGGATTGCTATTCATACAGCAATTACATGTTCCGACATTTGCGGGAGAAAGATTACAGATATCAGACAATCGGCAGAAAGGTTTCCAAAAAGCAGATGCAGGAACTGGAGGAAGGCGTATACAGGCTGAATGTGGAACTGATTCGTCTTGGCGGGGAAATCTCAGAGCTTGAGCAAGCGGAGGATTTTGAGCGTCTGCAGACATATGATTACGAGACCATGCTGCAGAAATCTAATGCGGCAAGCCGGCTGAAAGAGTACTACGAAGAAGAGGCGCGTCTGTCGGAGGAAATCCGAGAACTTCAGGCAGGTACAAGAGTTGCAGAGCTTCAGAAACAGGAACAGAGTCTGAATGAGTCCATTCGAAAGCTGGAACAAGAGAAAAATGGGGTACAGAAAGAGGTGACAAATTATTCGGCGACAAAAGGAAAGCAGGAACAGGATATAAAGGAACGCACAGAATACCTGGAGAAGCTTGAGGAAGGATTTGTCCCGAATGCAGAACTGAAAGAGACCGTTCTTGCGGTCATTGACAAAGGAAATGAATACCGTTTTGAGAGAGAGCAGAAAAAGACATTCGAACAGCTGCGCTCACAGGAAGAAGAGGAATTCAAACAAAGAGGAGATGCGAGAGAGCAATTCAATAAAGCATTTCCATCGTATGATTTCAGTCCGTTCGAGAAAGATAATACCGCCTATGATGAGTTGTTGGAAAACTGTAAGCAGAATTTTGAGCCGAAGTATAAGGCGGAGTTTGACAAACAGTATCAGCTTATCTATCAGATGCTGCGGGAAAATGTGATTGCGACAATCAACAGTGAGATTAAAGAAGCGAAACGACACCGCCGAGAGATCAATGCGATGCTTTCTGAAATCCGTTTTTCCGACAGTATTTATCAGATTGACATTTTGCCGACTGACGATGAAAACCGACAGTTTTATGAGATGCTGACGGCGGAGGAACTGAACATGAAAGTGATCGACCGAGACATGGAAGGACAGTTAAGTTTTGGTGAGGATGCCTTTTATCAAAAATACGAGGCGCAGATTAAGCGCCTGACTGACAAATTCATGCCGCCGAAGGAGGACGAGCCTTCTGCGAGAGAAAGACATAAACGAGATATGGAAAAATATGCGGATTACCGCACGTATTTGAAATTCAGCATGTACGAGCAGACCGAGGATCAGGACGGAAATATAAAAAAGAATTACGTGGATGATATGGCGGGGCGTGATTCCGGAGGAGAAGGACAGAATCCGAAATATGTGGCGCTGCTGGCGGGATTTGCTATGCTCTATCATCAACAGACAAACCGTGACACCAAAATACGTCTTGTACTTTTGGATGAAGCATTTTCCAAGATGGATAAGGAGCGAAGCGAAGTATGCCTTGCATATGCGCGCAAACTGGGACTCCAGCTTGTCGTGTGTGTGCCGGATGAGAGACTGCAGTCACTTGTACAGAACGTGGACTGCGTGTACGCATTCCGAAGAGCCAACAATCGGATTTCGATGATTCATATTGACAAAGGGGCATATTTGCGGATGATAGAGGGAGAAGCAGATGAAGAAGAAAACAGTGACGCTGTCACAGTGGCTCATCGAACAGAATGATACCGAAGCATATCGTGCAGGAAAACTTGCAGGGAAGAAACATCCGAAAGTAGACCAAAAACTGATTGATGCGGTCGGTAGGATGCAAAACCTTATCCGTCAGGCAAGAGTGCTTGAACAGGATGAGGCACTTGGCAAAAGCGGGATGATTCAATTTCGGTGGTGTAATTTAGGAAGTGACATCTCACAGATTGATTATGAGGTTGCCGCAATTCCATTGCTTTGCAGAAAGCTTGGTGTGAAAGATGTTCGGGAACACCAAGCGGAGTTGATAACACGGGTACAAATGTGGAAAAATAAGGTCAGCGAGTGTGAGTGGGTGGAAAACTATTATGATACGCTTTTGAGCAGGCTTACACTTGGCAAAAAAGTCTCAGAAGCAGAAGATGAGAAATTGTTTTTGTGTCTGAACGCAGTGGCAGCACAACAGGAATTTATTTGGGAGCGTGTGTTCAGCGCCAGAGTGTTCCACAATTCGAAGACATTTCAGAATGAATATAAGAACAGCATTGTTACGATTTTGAAAAATTGTTCTCCGTACTACGAGGAGGAAATAGACGCAGAGACGCTTCTGGCAGCACATAATATCCACTCCTATGCGCAGACACTGGAGTGGAAAGGCTGTCTTGAATATAGGTTGGATAATGGTAATGTTGTGGATACAGACGAAAACACTTATGGAACAGTGATTAATTCTCAGACGATGGAACACGCCAGCGTGACAGACCTTTCCGGATGCAAACGGATTATGACAATTGAAAATAAGGCAAATTACGAGAGTATGATTTTCTCAGAAGAAACGTTGTACATTTATTGTCATGGGTATTTCACGCCAAAAGAAGTGAGATTTTTAAAGAAAATCCCGGAGCTTGCTGACGCAGACTGCGAGTTTTTACACTGGGGAGATATGGATTACGGCGGAATCAGTATTTTTCAGTTCATCAAAAAGAATGTATTCCCAGAGTTGAAGCCTTATAAAATGGATCGAACCGCTTTTGAGGGAGCTTTGAAAGACGGTGCAGGCATTGTGCTGGAACATGAGACAAGGAAGAAACTGGAAGCGAAAGATGCGGGTCTGTTGGAAGAGTTGAAACAGGTGATTTTAGAGACAGGAAAGACGATAGAGCAGGAGCTGGTGAGAGGGAAATAGGGTGGAATTTTAATTGATACGCGGATAAAAATATGATAAGATAATTTACAGAACAATCGTGAACAGGGTGTGCTGACCTCTCATTTACATACGGGAGGTGATGCTAATGGACAACAAACATTTTGATTTCAAAGATTTGATGCAATTTGGTATGTTCATACTATCACTATTGACTTTTATTTACTTGATAAGTAATTAGTGCATAAAAAACCACCCTATAAAAAGTCTTGGCGGACTAGGGTGGAATTTTAATTCTCATTTAGAGGCCAACCACTTTGGACGGTTGTTCTTCTATAATCATATTATACACCTTTGGGCGTACCTGTCAAGAGTCATTGACAATCGAAATCGAGAGTGCTACACTAAGAAAAATAAAAACATAGGGGAGCTTGTATTGGCAGGCTGAGAGGAAGTAATCAACTTCGACCCTTTAACCTGATGCGGATAATGCCGCCGTAGGAAATCATAATTGCTGATTTTTTCGGAGATATCGTATTAGGTATCTCCGTTTTTTTGTGGCAGAAAGGAAGTAGAGAAGATGAAAAGAGAACAGACGAAAAAATTATGTATGGCAGGAATTTTATGTGCCGTTGCAGTGGTCGGAAGCACACTGTCCGTTCCGGTATTTGGGAGCAAATGTGCCCCGGTACAGCATATGGTAAATGTGCTCTGTGCGGTATTGTTAGGACCTGGATACGGAGTTGGAGTTGCATTTTGCGCAAGTTTGATTCGTAACTTATTAGCGCTTGGAAGTATTTTGGCATTTCCGGGAAGCATGTTTGGGGCGCTGCTCTGTGGAGTTGTGTACTGGAAGAGCAAGAACTTATTATTGACACTGCTTGGAGAGGTATTTGGAACAGCGATCCTTGGAGGACTCTGTGCATATCCGTTGGCAGTTCTTGTCATGGGTGTGTCAGCAGGCGAAGTAGCATTTTATGCATATGTACTTCCGTTTTTTGTATCTACAGCAGGGGGAGCAATATTGGCGGGCATTCTGATCGAGATGCTGAAAAAAGCAGGAGTGCTCCGTATGGCAGCTAAAAAATAGGGAGAATGGAAACATGTTAGAATTAATGTCAGATCAGGTGAGAAAACATGCACCTTTGATACATAATATGACAAACCGGGTGTCGATCAATGACTGTGCCAATATTCTGCTCGCCTGCGGAGCATCTCCGATTATGGCAGAAGCAATCGAGGAAGTGGAAGAGATCACGGCAATGTGTGATGGGCTTGTTTTGAATATGGGGATGCCGGGCAGACAGAAGATAGAGGCGATGAAAAAAGCCGGAAAGCGGGCAAATGCACTTCATATTCCGGTTGTCTTGGATCCGGTTGGAGTCGGTGCATCAGCATTTCGAAGAGAAGCAGTATCCGAGCTGTTAAAAGAAGTCAGATTTACTGTCATTCGTGGAAACTTCTCAGAGATTCGGACGTTGATGTGTGGAGTGTGTGGCACGAGAGGGGTAGATGCAGAGCCTACAGATCTGATGGGGGAGAAGAATCTGTATCAGAACGTAAAAACGGTAACTGCATTTGCAGAAAAGAGTGGTGCGATTGTGGTGGAACGGGAAAGAACGACATTGTATCGGATGGAAGAAAAGCATATTGGATTCAAAACGGACATTCAATGATGCAAACAGTCACCGGAGTAGGATGTCAGCTCTCAGCGCTGGCTGCGGCGTATGTGGCTGCGAATCCGAAGCATACACTGGAGGCGGTGACAGCGGCGGTCAGTGCGATTGGAGTTTGTGGAGAGTTGGCGTATGAACGCATGAGTGATCTGGATGGAAATGCATCTTATCGTAATTACCTGATTGATGCAGTTTATCGGTTGGATGGAAAGAAGCTTGAGTGCTTGGCTCGAGTAGAAAAAGTAAATGAAAATGGTGAGAAAAGTAATGAGATGTAGACCGGAGATGATGCGATTATATGCGGTGACAGACCGTGCATGGACAAAGAAAAAGTCCTTGATCGAGCAGGTGGAGGAGGCAATTTGCGGAGGTGCAACCTGCATACAGCTGCGGGAGAAAAACCTTGATGAGGAAGCATTTTTGCGGGAAGCGATAGAGATGCAAAAGCTGTGTGAGACCTATCAGGTTCCGCTGATTATCAATGATCATGTGGAGATTGCAAAACACTGCAAAGCAGCAGGAGTGCATTTGGGACAAAAAGATATGGAAGCGGGAAGAGCAAGGGAGATACTTGGACCAAAAATGATTCTTGGAGTGTCAGCAAGAACGGTGGAACAGGCGGTGCAGGCAGAGCTCGCCGGAGCAGATTATCTCGGCGTGGGAGCCGTATTTCAAACGAGTACCAAGACCGATGCAAAAGAAATTTCCCATGCGATATTGAAGGAGATCTGTGAGAGTGTGAACATTCCGGTTGTCGCAATCGGCGGCATCGGAAAACAGAATATAGAAGCGCTTGCAGGCAGCGGCATCGCAGGAGTGGCGCTCGTGTCGGCCGTTTTTGCAGCGGAAGATATTGAGCAGGAGTGTCGGGGACTATTAAAACAAATAGAAAGAATCGTGTGAGGTGAAGAGAGAATGAAAACAGCATTGACAATTGCAGGAAGTGATTCCAGTGGAGGAGCCGGTATTCAGGCAGATTTGAAGACGATGATCATGAACGGTGTATTTGGGATGAGTGCGGTAACTGCATTGACTGCTCAGAATACAACCAAAGTGACAGGAATCATGGAAGTGCCGCCAGAGTTTTTGGAAAAGCAGATTCAGGCGGTATTTGAAGATATTCGACCGGATGCGGTGAAGATCGGCATGGTTGCAAGCAGTGAACTGATCAGTACGATTGCAGGATGCCTGAAAAAATATGGGGCAGACAATATCGTTGTGGATCCGGTTATGGTTGCGACGAGCGGTTCTAAGTTGTTAAAAAATGATGCGGTTCATACGTTGGAGTGTGAATTGCTGCCATTAGCGACACTTGTTACACCAAATATTCCGGAGGCAGAGATTTTAGCGGATATGAAGATCACAACTCGGGAAGATATGATTGTGGCAGCTAAAAAAATCGGTGACAGATATCGCTGCTCGGTATTGCTGAAAGGCGGACATAATTTAAACGATGCAAGCGATCTTTTCTATAGGGAAGGAGTTGTTCGGTGGTTCGAGGGAAAGAGGATTGAGAATCCAAATACACACGGAACGGGTTGTACGTTATCCAGTGCGATTGCCTCCAATCTTGCGAAAGGATTTTCGCTGGAGACATCGATACAAAGAGCAAAGGAGTATATTTCCGGTGCGCTGAAGGCGATGCTTGATCTGGGAAAAGGAAGTGGTCCGATGAACCATGGATTTGATTTACAAGGAAAATTTGTGAAGGAGGAAAATTAAGATGTACCATACACAGATGGAAGCAGCAAGAAAAGGAATTATCACAAAAGAGATGAAAATTGTTGCGAAAAAGGAGTTTCGGACAGAGGAGGAAATACGTGCTCTCGTTGCAAAAGGACAGGTGGCAATCTGTGCTAACAAACGACATACTTGTCTTGACCCAAACGGAGTAGGTTCTGCGCTTCGTACAAAGATCAATGTCAATCTTGGCGTGTCAAAAGACTGCAAGGATTATGACGTAGAGATGGAAAAAGTGATGGCGGCGGTTAATATGGGAGCAGAGGCGATCATGGATCTGTCTTCTCATGGAGACACACAGCCATTTCGAAGAAAACTTACCAGTGAATGTCCGGCGATGATTGGAACGGTTCCGGTTTATGACAGTGTCATTCACTATCAGAGAGATCTTTCAACATTGAGCGCAAAAGATTTTATCGATGTCATCCGGCTTCATGCGCAGGACGGTGTGGATTTTGTGACACTTCATTGTGGAATTACGAGAAAGACGATTGAGCAGATCAAAAAGCATAAAAGGAAAATGAATATTGTTTCGCGTGGAGGTTCTCTTGTGTTTGCATGGATGAGTATGACCGGAGAAGAAAATCCATTTTACGAATATTATGATGAAATTCTGGAAATCTGCAGGGAGTATGATGTGACAATCTCGCTTGGAGATGCCTGTCGTCCGGGATGCCTTGCAGATGCAAGTGATGTTTGCCAGATCGAGGAGCTGGTTCGGCTTGGAGAGTTGACGAAACGTGCGTGGGAAAAAGACGTTCAGGTGATGGTGGAAGGACCGGGACATATGCCTCTTGATCAAATTGAGGCGAACATGAAGCTGCAGCAGACAATCTGTATGGGGGCGCCATTTTATGTATTGGGACCGCTTGTGACGGATATCGCGCCTGGATATGACCATATCACTTCGGCGATCGGCGGCGCGATTGCTGCCTCGGCGGGGGCGGCGTTCCTTTGTTATGTCACGCCGGCTGAACATTTGGCTCTTCCGAATGTGGAAGATGTCAAACAGGGGATCATAGCCTCCAAGATCGCAGCTCATGCGGCGGACATCGCAAAGCATATTCCGCATGCAAGAGATCTGGACGATCAGATGGCAGATGCAAGAAGAACATTCGATTGGGAGAAACAGTGGGAGTGTGCCATTGATCCCGAGACTGCAAAGCACATTCGCGATGAGAGAAAGCCGGAAATCGAGGAGAGCTGCTCGATGTGTGGGAAATTCTGCGCGGTCAGAAGTATGAATAAAGCGCTGAATGGAGAGCATATTGACATTTTGTAGTTCGGTATTGATTTGGAAAATGAACATCTTTAAACCTCATTTAAGGTTGACATATTATATTTTTGCTATCATGAAACAAAAGAGGAGGAATGAGTGATGCGTTTATTGCTTGCAGAGGATGAAAAACCATTATCAAAGGCACTTACAGCAATTTTAGAAAGAAATAATTATTCCGTAGATGCGGTCTATGACGGTGAGGAGGCTTTGGAATATTTGGATGCAGACAATTACGATGGTGTGATTTTGGATATTATGATGCCGAAAGTAGATGGCATTACGGTATTAAAGACGATTCGAAATCGTGGAAATCTGATTCCGGTCTTACTGTTGACGGCAAAGTCAGAGGTTGATGATAAGGTGGCGGGGCTGGATGCCGGAGCAAATGATTACCTGGCGAACCCTTTTCATTCGAAAGAATTGCTTGCGCGGATACGGGCGATGACAAGAACCCAGACAGCACAGGCAGATTCCAAGCTTCAGATTGGAAATGTCACGTTAGACCGAGCGACTTTTGAGCTTTCCACACCGGCGGGAAGCTTTCGGCTGGCGAATAAAGAGTTTCAAATGCTGGAATTGATGATGAGTAATCCGAGTCACTTGATTTCCGCGGAACGGTTTATGGAGAAAATCTGGGGATATGACAGTGAAGCGGAGGTGAATGTAGTATGGGTCTATATTTCTTATCTAAGAAAGAAACTGACTGCGCTGCATGCCAATATTCAGATTAAGGCAACAAGAAATGTGGGATATTCTTTGGAGGAAGTCAAATGATAAAGAAACTGCGTATGAAATTGATTATTGCATCTATGATCTCATTGTTGGCAGTATTGCTGATTATAGAAGGAATTGCGGGAGCATTGAACTACAATAGAATTGTTGCGGAGGCAGATCAGACGTTGGAGATTTTAGAAGAAAATAACGGAAAATTTCCGGATGTTCCACCGCCTGAGAAGCCGAGTGAAAAAAAGAAAGAGGGCAGAATGTCATCTGAGCTTCCATATGAATCCAGATATTTTTCAGTACTGCTTGACAGTGAAGGGGAAGTGCTCACAACAGATACAGGAAAGATTGCCAGAATTGATACTTCTGATGCGGTAGAGTATGCGAAAAAAGTCTTAAAGAGTGGAAAAGAACGAGGATTTTTGGAGGGGTATCGATATGTTGTAGTGAATTCTGATTCCGAAGTGAGAGTGATTTTTCTGGATTGCAGCAGAAATCTTTCTACGTTTCAGAATTTTATTGTCACAGCAGTCGTGGTCTCCACCGCCGGTCTTTTGGCAGTACTTATCTTGATGATATTTCTGTCGGCACGGATTGTAAAGCCGTTCTCGGAAAACTATGAAAAGCAGAAACGTTTTATCACAGATGCCGGACACGAGTTGAAGACACCGCTCACGATCATAGATGCGGATGCGGAAGTATTGGAGATGGATTTCGGAGAAAATGAGTGGTTGAGTGATATCCAAAGCCAGACAAGGCGCCTTGCAGACCTTACAAATAACCTGATTTTGTTATCGAGAATGGAAGAGGAGCGGACGAAAGAATTGATGGTGGATTTTCCGTTGTCGGATATAGCAGAAGAGACTGTCGGGACATTTCAGGCGCTGGCAAAGACACAAAATAAGGTATTGGAGAGTAATATCACACCAATGATTGCAATGAAAGGAGATGAGAAGGCTATCCGACGCCTGATCACCATTCTTTTGGACAATGCAGTGAAATACGCAAAGGAGAATGGACGTATCTCTGTGACATTGGAAAAGCAGAAAAAACGGATTCGTTTGTCCGTATTTAACACGACAGAACAGATTTCCCAAGAGCATATGGAGCATTTGTTTGATCGATTCTATCGAACAGACAGGTCAAGAAATTCCGAGACAGGAGGATATGGATTGGGACTTTCCATTGCAGCCGCTACAGTGGAAGCACATAGAGGGAAGATTACAGCGACAACGGAAGATGAAAAATCCTTGTTGATCACAGTTATATTTCCGATTTCATAAAACGAGAGTTTGTTTGCAAAAATGCAGACAGGCTCTTTTTTTGTCTGTAAAAGTATTTAAAAAAAGAAGTTAAATATTTT
>ENA-OYVP01001239-OYVP01001239.1-human-gut-metagenome-genome-assembly--contig:-NODE-1239-length-13276-cov-6.218062_pt1 | contig 13276 bp, 25 predicted proteins | sample MGYA00244160_ERZ653377 | MGnify/ENA primary metagenome ERZ653377 (study PRJEB26926, sample SAMN06165160) | human gut metagenome | biome: ENVO:00009003; feature: ENVO:2100002; material: ENVO:00002003...
CTACACCCTAGAGTTCGTCGGCAGCGTCAGATGTGTATAAGAGACAGATATTAGATTTCTTCAAAAAGAAATGAATTTGAAAAGCAACTTAAGTTTGAACTCTTGTGAAATAGAACTTTAAACCAACGGTTCATCCTTCATACCGTCCATTAACCTTGGGCGGTGTTCTTTTTCTTCCGGTGCGGCATCTATCCCGTCAAACTCAATCGGAGCGGCTTTACCATTATCAGGATGTACAAGATGCTCCTGTTGCGTTCCGGCAAGCACCGCGGCAATCTGCGACAGGCCGGGAACATCTACCGGTTCCGGCTCATTGTAACCGGCCAGCTTGGAAAGCTCCCTCACCGCCTCAATCTTGCCGGGCATCTTCTTGCGCATCCCTGAATCTGTGTAGGCAACCTCCTGGCATAAAGGAGAATCTTCGCCCACTTCTCCAATAGGTGTACGCAACACAGCAGTAAGAAACTCAAGGCATTCCTGCTTGGTGGCAATCGCTGATCTGTCCAACTGGGCATTCAATTCATCAATTATTCGCAAAACTTCGCCATCTTTGGACAAACGAGAAGCCGCCTTACTGGCCGCGTCATTACTCATGTCCTTGCGCTTGTAAGCTTTACGGTATGCGTCCGCTTTGGACAATTTTGACTCAACCAAGAGCCTGGCAAATTCCTTCTTCTTCTCTGTGGCAATAGATGTTTTATCTCTCTTAGGCATGATCTTTCATCGTTCGTGTGATCGCGTCTTCCAATCGTTTACGCCCTTGTGCCGTGAGGAAATAACCTTTTTTGAATCTGCCGCCATATTGGGAGGTAGAAACGTCTCCTGCACCGCAAAGGGTATTCAAGTGAAAGCACAGACGGCTGGAAGATACGGAAACGCGGTTGGCAATTTCTCCGAACCGAATGCCGGGATTAAGACCGATACAGGAAAGAATGGCTATCTGAACCGGAGACATTTTCAGCCGTGAAAAAGCAGCAGACATGATAGACATCAATTTTAACTCCGACTGCTTCATGCCTCACCTCCCAATCCTAATTCTTTTCTCCATTCTCGCAGTTCTTTCGCCGCCGTGTCGGTATCCACAACGGGCCCTTCCGGCTGCCGTGGTTCTTCGAGTTTCGGTTTCTTGCGGGCGGAGACGGGCTTCCAGCGCGACTCCTTCGCCCAGCGGTCGGCGTGGGTGAGCACATCGCCAAAACACTCCCAGAACTTCCTGCGGCTGTCCGGACGCCAAAAAGCCTTATTGCTCCGGTCATGCGTCAAGCCGCTGGCGTAGTAAGCCTTGAGCATCTCCATATCCCGCGGCGTCACCCGCCCCTGCGCGGACCGGTAAGCCTCAAGCGCGGCGGCCTGCTCAAGGGCGGTTGGCAAAGTCCGGGACCAGGATGGGTTGATTTCCAAACAGGCCGTCACGAACCGGGCAGCGCCGGGAGACGCCCCCAGGTCCGCATGGTTGTCGGCGCAGCGCATCTCCCGGACGTCGTTCAAGCGTTCCCGATCCGGGATAGGGGAGGCAGGATCAGTGAGCGGCTCGCTAAAAACCACCGTGTTATCTCCCCCTGCATTGTTTTCTTGTTTCTTCGCATCCGCATCCGTCTTCGTATCCGAATACGCATTCGCATTCGCATAAGTAACGGGTTGAGGCGAATCGTTACGACCTGTTACGAATTTCCGCAGTTCGTATTTCTTATCGGAAACTTTCAGCACTTCGTAACCGTTCGGAAGCGGCCATTTGGGCATGGACTTCCCCTGCTGGTCGAACCCCAGAATCATCAAGTATGGCTTCTCATTGTGAGAATAAAGCAGAATAAGCCCCGCGGCCTCACACGCGGAGAGGCAGCGTTGAATATTGCACTCGCTCATCTTGTCGAGTTGGAGAGGATACAGCGCAGAACGGAGAATAGGCGTTCTGGCGTCATAAAGGCCGTAATCGTCTGCCACAGACATCAGGCGTCGGTAGAACACCTCGGCCTCCCACGAAAGGGAGGCGACGCGCCCTGATGTCAAAATAGCATCTCTGATCAATCGTGTTGGCATATCAAAAAAGCGTCAGTTGGGGGTTGTAGTTCATCCACAGGCATTCGATTTTTTTGCCGCCCTCGGTGTCATGAGCCACCTTGCACTCCTTCCGCCAGCCGGAAAGGTGGCAGGAATAAAGCTCGGAATCATAGCCAGACAGAACAACCTTGCCTTTCAAGGTCTTCAAAAAGACAAGAAGCCGTTCATGGTCTTGGTTGTCGTACTCGTGGGCGTACCTCATGCGGCTACTGCGCGAAGACTGCACATAGGGCGGGTCAACGTAATGCAGCGTGTCCGGCGTATCGTACCGGGACATGACCTGCAGGGCGTCCATGTTGTTAATCTCAATGTTCCGGCTTCGCAGTTCGGCGGCGCATTCCCGCACTACGTCGGGATATTCCCGCCATGTCTGCGGATAGGGTGTTGTGCGAAGTAAGCCATTGCGCTTGAACCCCGGCTTATGGATGCCGCCGCCGTAGCTCATCATGCTATTGACAGCAAAGCGGAGAGCATCTTCAACAGGATCTTCCGCAATCTCAAATGACCGGGCATAGGCGGTTTGGGCGTAGGGCGTCAATTCCAACAGGCTGGCCAGCCGTTCGGATTTTTCCGGATCTCTCAACACCTCAAAAAAGTTCACGATTCGGTCATAAAGGTCATTATAGACCTCCATCCAGGCGGGCTGCTTATTCAGAAGAACGGCGGCGGAACCTCCGAACGGTTCAACGTAGATTTTGTGAGGCGGGAAGAAGCTGATAATCCAAGGGGCAATGCGGTTTTTGCCTCCAAGATACCGGGCCAAAGCCCTTTTACGGGGTGCTTTTGTGTTCACTCCCCCTCCTTTCTAAAATTGCTGCCTGATCCGGGGTAAGATACTGCCAACTCTGCGGCGGGCGTGCCATGCCAATGGCAGAGAGTGGTACAGCATGAGGGAGCCGCACGGGATCCTGAACGCCCCAGACGAAGCAAGGAGTATAATGAAGAATGTGTTCTTCCGTTACGCAAGCTTGCTTCATGGTCCATTCTAAAATTCCCTTGGGGGGATATGGTCGAAGTCCAGCAGTGACAACTAAACGGCACTTTCCGATGATGTCCCGTGTCCCATCCATGCCAGACTCATAAAGCCACAGCGTTACGGAATCGCCTTTTTTTAAGCGCGGTACGTTTTTCCGCAACTCCCATTTCTTTTCGCCGGACAGAATTTTCCCGGAGAAAGGCCGCCTGACGGATAAGAGGATGTTAATCATTGCTCCCCCCTTTCTGTTTAAGCTCCCAGGGCCAAGCGTCCACAAAGTCAGGTGTTATTTCAGCTCCGTCAATAGGAGGCGTAAAATCCTCAATACCTGGGTCAAAAGGCTCTGCTGGATTTGTTGATACAACGTCAATAGTACATTTTTCGCGATCAATAGAGGTCACCACGCACACCCACCCATCGTACGCAAGTCTGTCCCCCGGCCAGACCCTCATGATGGGAGGAAACAGGGAAACAAGCCTATCCATATCTTCAATACATGCCTTCTTGGTTTTCCAAAAATGGGAACTTTGGAAGAAACAATTGTAGCAACCAGCAACCCAGTCGGTTGTTATTCCATGGACATCATATCCTCGTATGGGTTTCAACGGTACACCGCAAACAGGGCATCTAAGCGTTTTCATCGTCCCTCCTTTCAAACACGATTTCCACCTGTCCGGCGCGGGTAAGATCATGTACGCGGTCAATCCCCAGGCAACGCAGGGGGCCGTCGTCAATCTTCATGGCTTTGCACGCCCCGTCCTTATAATATTTACAGCGCGTCAGGACATTATCATCATCGGGCGGGTCTCCCTTGAAATACCAGATTACCCGGTAGTGAGTGGGTACAAACTTCTGCCCCTTCAGGGCTTCCCAAGTGATTGCCCACGCCATCGTCCGGGCACGTTGTTTGGCAGACACCTTCTTCTTGTTTGCCACAATGGCCCCTCTCTGCGTGAGGGGAGTCTTGGCGTTAGGCGAGAGTTCCCGCGGAGTGTGGGGCAAGGTAATGGTCAATGTGGTCATCATGCCGCACCTCCTTCCACTTCCTTCACGGAACCCTTCGTGGTTTTCGATTCGCCATACTTCGCCAGCAACTGCCGCAGCCATTCGCGGCTGGCCTTCGTGGTCGCCTTCGGATCCGCCGCTTTACGGACCGCGTGCACCAGTCTGTCCAGTTCCGTGATGCCGACTTTGCAGCATCCGGCAAACGCTTCCGCCGTCACCTCGTCCGGGAACACGGCATTCAACGCGGAAAACGCCCCGGAAGGATCCGTTACCGTGAAACTGGTGCGTCCGGGCGCCATCTCAAAGCCGGGAATCAGGCCGGCGGCCACATCCTGTTCAAACCGGTAATCCACAGCAGCCGCCCATTTCTTTGCCGTCTTCGCCAGGCGGTAAGCCTTCACCTTCTCGGCAGGGGAAAACAACTCCCACTTATCCCTCTCCGTAGTAATCAAAGACGCCTGCTCCACCAGGGCCGCTGCCTCATGGCACACAGCCTTGGCCCGGCAATACCGGCAAGCTTCCTCGCTGCAATAGCGCGGGGCGTCCGGGGCCATAGCCGCCTTGGCGACGGCGAGAGAACGTTGTTCGGCCTGGTCAATCGCCTCGGCATCATAAAATGCCACGGATGCGGGACCGGCTACCCGCGGCTGGATAACAGCGGCGTAAATGCCTTGATGAATGATGTTGTCATTCTGCTCCTTTTGGGCCACCAAAGGGACAAGGGCCTCAAGCTGGCGATTGGCCTCGGCGGAATCCACCTCCACACGGCCAAATTTCCAGTCCGCCACCAGCATGAAGCCGGCATCGGGGCAATTCACTTCAAACAAGGCGTCCCACTGTCCGGAATAGTACGCAGTCCCGAACAGGTTGCGGTAAAACACTCTTTGTTCCGTGGAGATCAGATAAAACACGGCGCCGGGATGATCTCTCTCAATCATCTCTTTCACCCCGTCCAACATACGCAGGGCGCGTTCGCAAAGTTCCACCTGTTCCGCAGTCAAGGGGGCGCCTTCCCAGGGTTCCCCGGTCAGCAACTGTTCCATATAGGCGTGCAGCAAGGTTCCTTCGTTCGCCGCGGCGGAAATTTCATCCGGGCAAGACTGCTCTAAGGTAAAAGAGCCGGGACACAGCGCCAGCCGGCCAAATGCGGAGGCGGAGGGCAGCCCCTGGCGGGGATCATAAGTCGATAACGTATCCATGTATCTGCTTCTCCTTCCTATTGCGTTTGAATTTCAGCCAGCACAGCCTGCATCTCTCCCAGGTTCCCCAGGCAATCTTCCAGCTTTGCGGTAGTGAGCTTCTTCCAGCTATCCACCTTGCCGCCGGACGCCTTCTTAAACACGGCATTCAACTCCTCTTCCGTGCAAGACAAGGCTTCCATCAACCGGATATGAGGAGGGGGAATCTCCGCGTCGCTTTTGCCGGGGATCTCTGCGGCAACTGGGAGACGCGGGGAGTCAGCAACCTTCTCGGCATCCACAACGTCCCCCATGGAAGCCCTGGACTTGAACAGGGGCGGCTTAATATCCGGCTGACTCTTGCCGGCAATATCTTCCGCCTCTCCCTCCACGCTCAATCCCAGCAACGCTTCCGGGCAATTCGTCCGGGCGAAAAACGCCGCGGCACGGTACTTGTACATCTGTTCTGGCATCGTCTGCCACTTCTTCCCCCATCCTTCGGCCTTCACCATCTCCGGGGTAATCCAGGTTCCGTAAACATTCTGTCCCGTTTTCAGCTGGGCACACATTCTCACACCCTTCTGAAAATCCTCATCATTACGGTACTCGAACCAAGTCGCCGAGAACTTCGGGCAGATATTCACAAGAGCAATAGCAAACTGTCCGGACCAGGACGGGCGATTCTGAACCACGTAAAGATTCTGCATGATCATCAAAGGGTCCATCCGTAGCCGCAGGGCAGTATTCAGGGCGATGAAGCAAGATCCGGGGTTATTCTGGTAGGTAACAGGCACCATGCTGGAGGATGCAAGCATTTCGGCGGCCTGCTTCGCCATCTGGAACTGTTCACTGTTAGCAAACGCTCCCAGAACGGACAGTTGCTGTCCTTGCTCTTGTAAAGTCAGGGATTCTGTTGTAGTGGTATTCACGTTATTAGTATTCTATTGGTTAGCTATTGATAACAGGCCGGGGACCAGTTGGCGCTGGCCCCGGCCAACTCATTGTTTCCTCATACCGTGAGGGCGGGACGGTTTTTCCAAACCGTCAAAAGCTTTCATGGGGGAGGGAGACTCCGGGCAAAACCCGGAATGCGGACTCTTGCCGGCCTGCAGCTCGGCGTTATCCAGCTCCACCGCCAGCCAGAACAGACTTACAGCGGAAAAACCAAAGGAGCAGGCTCCCAGAAATTTGAAAAAACTCTTCATGCCGCAGCCCCCTTTCGTCTTCTGCGCGGGGGAAGAATATTCATATCCACTCCATTCACTTGAGGCTTCTGCGCATGATCCTGCTGGTGGATATAGCGCCATACAGACAGGGCAGGGAACTCATAGGGGCATCCGGCGCTTCCTGTTCCGGGCAATGCCTGAATGCTGCCGTCCTGGACAAGGGCAAGAATACGCTCTCTTCCCCAGCCCGTCATGAACCTTACGTCATCCAAAGTGACAACTACCTTGCCGCGGAAGGCGGCAATCGCCTGCGCCTCGTCGGAATCAGGCAATAATCCCACGCCCGCCGCCTCCGGGGAGGAAGGAACAGGAGAAGAAGCAGCCTCCTTAAGCACCCTGGCTATGGTTTCCAGGGCCTCCGCCAGACTCTTCAACGTTTTTTCATTCGTGCTCATGTTCGGTTAATTAAAATGGCCGCCCGGACGGGCGATTAGTTAAAGCTCGTGCCAGCCGAGCAGCTTCAATTCTTCGATAAGGGCTTCTTCCATAATTCAGTCGTCGTAGTGGCCGTCGGGATTGTCGCACTGCTCGGCGTGATCCACCTCCCACTGGTCAATCGCTAATTCCAGCTCGTCCTTGAGGCCCTCCGCTTCCCGGATGGCTACGTATTCGCCATTCACCCGGATGCACCGGTCTTCGTCGTCGTATTCGATAATCATGCCCGCTCCTTTCTCATCTGATCCAGGGTTCTGTTCACCTGGCGAATGATGTGTTTCTCTCCCAGGCTGATACCAAGCATCAACGCGGACAGGTAGCCTGCCAGGTTAAGCAGCGTCACAACAATAAATTCAGTCCAGTTCATCATTGGTTATTTGTTAGTGATTAATATTGATTGTTATTACTTAAATAAAAATGGAGAGCCTGCCAATGTAACGCCTTGGCTTTGAATGTGCTCGTATTGCCTAAATTCATGCGCATGCCGGCTCATTATTCTTGAAGATGAAAGCTGTCAGGCTACTATTCCGTTATGCCTAAATTCATCACAATAGAAGATTCTTCTGGTCGTCCCCATATCGTGAATGTGGATTACATTGCGCTGATTAAGAAGCGCTCCGACGGGACTTATGATTACATCCTCTCCATCCCTAACGCGAATGCCAGATTCCGCATCATTCATTCAAACTACCTCCTTTCCTTCTTTACATCTGGCAACAATCACTAGTTTCTCTTTCCCCCATTCAGGGCAAGAGACAGCCAATACCAGGAAACCTTTCCCAAGAACAGGGGAAGGACAGGAACTTATTCTTTCAAACTCGCGTATTTCTCCATCTACTTCGAGGAAAATGGGGCCGAAAGCGGAACAGCTCTTGTCCCAGTCATCTGCTTCTTCCTTGGTCAATATCCGGGCGTTCTTCGGTAATTCAGTATTCGTATTCATCATCATTGTTAGGTTTGAAATAGTTATGGTTATCGGGTACTCTCCTGTGCATGCAGCCATTCCAATTTCTTTCGCAGTTGATCGACCTCGTAACTCGAAAGGAAACAACAGCCATCATCATGTGCGCATGCGCCCTTATCCTCTGGCTGCCCGAGCAAATGGCGCAATGGCTTCACATTCATGAATGGCGCAACCAGTATGGCCACATGATAGGGTTCGCCTTTCTTGTGAGCTTCAGCAGCCTTGTTGTAATAATCAGTAAGCGGGCTTTTACCGCTGGGGTATATATGTTCGAGCTCCGGAAAAAGAAAAGGATGCGTCAACGCCAAGCGTCCCAGGAACGAGCGAAAGAAGAACGTGTGAAGCAAACCCTCCAAACTCTCACTGAAGATGAGAAGAAAATCATCTCCAAATACACCTCGGATCACACGATCCATCAGTATCTTGATCCTTACAACCCAATCTCCTTGGCGTTGACTAACAAAGGCATCATCACTCCTGACGGAGTCATTTTCCTGTGTGACGGATGGAAGCAAACCTTCCTTCTCACCCCTCCTGCCATCAAGCATATTTATGGAGATCACGAGGTCAGGAGCATGTAGCAAAAGGTTTCCTCTCATGCCGCCGGCTTCTTGGGGTTCTTCGGGCGGGGTTAGCACACAACCACCTTCGGCAGGCTTCTGATGGCCTCCACCAATCCTGGCCGCGGCGTCCGCGTCCCCTTGCAAATCTGACGGATCGTCTGGGCTGACACCTCAATCCCCTCTCTCATCAGCAAAGCCCTGGTGACGGAGCTGTAATTATAACCTTTGTCGTAGAGATACTGCCGGGTTAACACGAACCCGGTATCGTTATCGGTTTCCTGTTGAGTCTTACTCATAGTCTGGTATGCTGTTTCTGTTACTCTTCCAGCGGTTTTGACGTTCGTTGTTGAGCGCGCAACGCTGGTTACAGAAAAACTGATACAACAAAACAAAACGAATGCAACAAGAAATTATTGCAAATCCAATATTTATTTCTCGAACAGATGCATTGATGAAAAAAACAGGTCTTAGTCAGAATGAGTTAGGAAGAATGACAAATATCTCTCAAGCTACTATCTCCAGCTATTTGAAAGGGAGGACCGCCCCCAAATCCGGAGAATTAAGCCGTCTCGCTGACTTCTTCGGTGTCTCTATGGACTACCTTTGGGGGCGTTCGGAAAACCAAACACCATGCCAGTCAGCCGTGCCGGTCAGCTCTTCTGAATGGCGAGACAGAGCTTTGCTAGCAGAAAAAAAACTAGCTCAACTCAAATCCCTCCTTAATGGCCTAGGCGGTGACGTCCAAATCCTAGGAAATACTATCAACAAACTCGTTAACTTTATCGCAGAATAACGCATCAATGAAAAAGGATGCCTATCTTTTCATTATCATTTTTTCAATAGTTATCATTTGCTTTTCATACAACTACTTGCTATCCATTATTACAGGATTAAACATGCCTGGTGATGTAGCATCGTTTGGTTCCCAATTCGGGTTTCTTAACGCATTATTTTCAGGGCTTGCGTTTGCCGTATTGATAAGTACTCTCATACAGCAGAAAGTCAGCATCAAATCACAACAATCGGCAATAGAACAAACTCAAAATATCCTTAAAAAACAGGCAAAGTTGCAATTAAATCAACTTGAACAACAAAAACAGCATAATAAAGATGAAGAGATTAGGTGTATTTACGACCAAATTCAACAGTTTGAAAACAGTCTCAAAAAAATAACTATTCGCTTTAAAAAATTAGATAATAAAACAAATGAAGTAATAAATTGGGAAACAAAAAACGGAGAATTGGCGGCACAAGAAATATGCAATCTGGCTGGAAAGGAAATTGAAAAATTGATAAATGCTGCTGCAAACGATGATAGAGACACCTTATTAATTCGTGGATATTTTTCAAATTTCCTTTCTCATCTTGACAAATACCGTCACAAAACAAAAGAACTTTCTCATATATTTAAACGTATAGATTCTGTCCCAGATTTATCGGAAGAATATAAAAATGAATTGTTCTCCTACGCCATAGATATATTGCCCGAATGTGAGTACAATATATTCAATCTTCAATATCAGCGTTCTGGTTATAGAGAATGCCTGCCTAAATATGTAAAAGAACAATTTGGGCGTAATGAAGCATACAACCACCTAAAAGATGCTCTTCACACATCGTATGAAGAAATAGCTCAAATGGTATTCCTAAGCTTGGCGTATGAAAAATGGCAGAACTTTAATGAAGAACAGCGAAATGATATCCGTCTTAGAACTAGGGGGGTAGCCATTTTTCGTAAGGGAGCAAAAGAACGGTGGGAAAAAATATTGGCTTCTCTCTCTTAATCTCCGCTCTATACGTGGAAACCCTGGACAGGTGGGAGAAAGCTTGACGTAATAAAGAGGTATGCTATAGGTGAATCCTCTTTTTTATTTTCCGTTAGCCGTCCGCGTTGGGAAACGCGGGCGGTTTTTGTTGCCATTCAACTTCTTGAGGCATCGAAAGACTGGGGAGACATAAGCATACACGATGCGGTTTACCGGCCCGCATACGCTCTGACATCCAGCCAAGGAGAACACGACGTAAAGGGTCAAAGACAATAGGGAGGGGAAAAGGTAGGCGGCTATGATGGAGAGCCTAGACCAAGTGGAAGGAGCGAACAAGATCAGAGTAGAGAGTCCATAACATGTTAGGAGTGGTGACTCCTACCACAGAACTGAGTAGGACAATTCCAACAGCGTGATGAACTATTCACAATGAGGCATTCGACCCCATATGAAAAAATATTGCAATACCGCTAAAACCACCCTACATTGATGCCACGGGTGATCAATAGTGTGCAACAAATCACAGCTGCCCTTTGTCTAACCTGTACAAACCAAACCTCAGCAATATGGCTCCTATTGTAAAAGCAATCATAAACATCAATGACGGAATTGTTTCCGTCATGACTTGTGGCTATATAGAAGCAGAAGCTAATCGTTCTTCTGTTTCTAGTCGTATTGCACGGCGCATGCGTCAGTCGTCCCTCCGGGACAGGACAAGAAATATTCTTCATGTAGCATCTCAATCTGTTCGTGCAGTCAACAAGGAAGTTGAAAAGAAAAAATCCAGCCGTTAATTAAGCATGGCAGGAAACAAGCAGCCCAAGGGTAACATGAGGCCCATTATTAGTGGGAAATCCACAGACCATTCTCCACACGGTAAGGAGGAGTGCATTGTTGGAGGAATGGCCTCCTCTGATGTAAGCGATCTCATGTTCATAGATCAGATTAAGAATGATGATCTTCGTGCTGTATACATGGACGAATTTAAAAAGGATTGTGAGCTTAGACGTGTAGTCGTCCAGACTTCATGCACTAATGAAGAGGCTCGTATTACACGTCGGAATGAATCAGATATTACGACGAGGCAACGTGGTCAAACATACGGCCTCATCTTTATTCTGGCTGTTTTAATTGGGTTCGTATATTGCGAATCCCAAGGAGTATCTGCCGCCTGTTTATGGCCATTTTCTATCTTCTTTGCGGGTTCTGTTATTTTATTTATTTCTGGATATAGAAAAAAATATCCAAAAATAAATAAGAATAACAATGAAGAAGATGAGGGAGAGTAAAATATTTCTTAACTAGGAATGGTTCCTCACTCTTGGAGGTGTTCTTTTTACCATCAATCTACCACATCCACCACGGTCTTCACCGGATTCATCAGCGCAGCCCCCAGCGTCATATACTGTCCGGCAGTTTGAACTGCCTTGTTCGTCATTCCGCTGGCAACTCCACCCGCGGCGCCGAACACGCGGCCCAGCCGGATCACCTGCTTCATGTAATCCTCAGCTATTAAAAAGGCTGATTCTTCCATTCGGACAGCGTTCATTGAAACTCTCCCCTCTTCTCGTATCTTCAACATCGCTTATGCGAATACGAAATCTAATAGCACAGTTAGAAGATGCCGGATTTGTCCTCGTAAGGACCAGAGGTGATCATCGTATCTACGAATACCGTGATGCAACTGACCATCATCTTATTGCGGGAGTCACCATTGCTGGCCACGATCCAGACAATGCACCTCCTTACCTGATCAGGGAAGTACGGGATGCTATTGAAGCTGCAGGTGGAACTTGGGAAGATTAACACCTCCCTCTGCTATATTCAGGAGCTGCCTCTATCGGGGCAGCTCCTTTTTGTTGGACACACTCCCTCAATAACAATTCCAGTACGCATTTTCACATAATGATACTGAAACAATGATTTAGGAGTTGCTTATTCTGAGAAGAGAGGCTATTATTTAGCCTCTTTACGTTAGAATGCTTCGCCCCTTGGCCTCCGGGCCAGGGGGCTTTTATTTTCTTTTGATATACGTCTTATTCCCGTTCTTGTTAATGTAATACCTTCCTCCACGCGGCCCCTTCTAGCAAACAACGATAAACTGCAGGTGAAACATGTAAATAAATGTTGGAAATAATCCTTTCGTAATGCCTTTGAAAGAGTTAAGCAAATTATTTACAACTCTCTTTATTTCATGGTATTATGAATTTGTATGAAACTATTCTCTCTCATTTTAGCTGTTATTTCCCTCACTTCATTCTCGGAGGCGCACCCTGGCGGCTTGGACGCCAACGGTGGTCACTACAACCGTAAAACGGGGGAATATCATTACCACCGGAAACCAGCGGCCAAAACAGCAGCGGAAGAAAAAACGTACTGGATCAGCTCAACGGGCAAGACCCATAACAAAAACTGCCGGTACTACCGGGCTTGCAAAGGGCGAGCCAGCGATACGCCCAGCGGTGTGAACTGCAAGATTTGTGGCGGGGCAAAATAAACAAAATCAGCGCAATTTAAAACTATGATCCTTATTCTTCTCCCTATTTCACTCGTTGGACTTATCTGGGCATTCTGCATCGGCCTCTATGTACCTGCTATCATCTTCATTCTCTTGGCTGTGTTGCCTATAGCGAATCTCATACTCTCTATACCGGAACTTATCAATGCGTATGTATTTGGACAAAAGGCTCCCGGTCTTCAAGTGTTCATAGCAAGTATTAGTATACTTCTTTATATCAGTTCGTTTTATGTTGCAGCGATATACTTTTATTCAGGTCTAGAACTTATTCCAATTATGTTACTAATCATGACTTATGCTCTATCTATTTCAAACGGTATCTATCAAGCAACTAAACAAATGTATGGAAGTTATGATACATCATTAGGGATTGCTTTATATGGAACATTTAGTCATAGAGCATCATATCTAGCTGGTGGTCTGGTAGTTTGGTTTGCTCCTATTATAACAATTGTTGGTTGTATTTATGCGGTTTTGTAAATCGTCTTTTGTAGTAATTATCTTATAACAGTTGTTGTCAGATATAGTGCAGTAATAATCCTGTCTCTTATACACATCTCCGAGCCCACGAGACTAGGCATGATCTC
>ENA-OYVP01001268-OYVP01001268.1-human-gut-metagenome-genome-assembly--contig:-NODE-1268-length-13039-cov-5.023953_pt1 | contig 13039 bp, 7 predicted proteins | sample MGYA00244160_ERZ653377 | MGnify/ENA primary metagenome ERZ653377 (study PRJEB26926, sample SAMN06165160) | human gut metagenome | biome: ENVO:00009003; feature: ENVO:2100002; material: ENVO:00002003...
CCCTAGAGTTCGTCGGCAGCGTCAGATGTGTATAAGAGACAGCTCAGGTTGTGGGAATAACTTTCCGATAACAAATTTGTGATTCCCTTCCACATCCAGATACAATACCTGCATTCTTTCCATACAGTTTACATAGCGTCCTGTCAGATAATTGATAGATGCCGGGTCTGAAATGAGCAGCTGCTCAATTCCTGTTTCTTTCATTGATTCTAATACTCTGTTTAATTTGTTTTGATCCATGGTTATACACCTCGTCTTCATTTTTTTAGTCAAATTCATTATAAACTTCCTCTATTTAAAAGTCAATCTGGCATCGGTTGCTTTTCCAAACAAATCGCCCTGCATATAATCAAAAATCATATCTTCTACGAGCTTTAATTCTTCCATCTCCGCCACTCCTTCGAGGCAGACCTCTATCTCCATGTCATGACATATTTTTACTATAAACCGGATGAAATCCAAATCAAAACTGCTTTTGACAACACGGCGCACGATTGTTCTGTCCACCTTCACGATATCTACCAGATCGTTTTTCAGCAGACCGATCGATGCGTAATCTGCGCCAAAATCATCCAGCATGATCTTCATACCGCTTTCTTTGATAGCTCTGAAAGCCTGTTCATAAATCTTCATATCGCTGATAAAATAACTGTCCACCACTTCGATTACAATCTTTTCCGGCAGAACCTGTGAGCTTTTTACAATCATTATAATTTCCTGAATATAATTCCAGTCCGAAAGCTGCGCATAAGACACGTTCAAATTTAGAGACAGATTCCAGCCCTCCGACAGCCACTTTTTCAGTGCCATGCATCCAGTCTGGAACATCCATCGTCCGACTGGATTCAATAACCTGTTCTTTTCTAAAAACTTACTCAGCTCATCATACTCCAAATTTGCAATGTGAGGATTGTCCCATTGCAAAAGCGCCTCAACAGCTATCACTTCCTTCGTCTCACCTTCCACAATCGGTTGATATTTTAAAGAAAATGCTCGAAAATTGTCCGAGATGTCTTCCTTTAACAGTCGGATGATATCCAGTTCTCTGGATCTGTATGCCAACATTTCCTGGGAAAACAGTTCCAGACAGTCTCTTCCGTTCTCCTTTGCATATTGCAGCGCATAATCCGTATACTCATACAGATCAACAAAGGAACCTGCATCTTTCGGATATTCTGCATAGCCTGCCGACACTGTCATCAAAAGTCTTCTCTTTCCATTCCCCCGGTAACACTGGCAGCGCGAGCGTATTGCATCATACAATTTTTTCACAATTTCTTCATTCGGATATTTCACAAGAATTCCAAAATGATCCCCTTCCAGCCTGTAGACACGAATCCCCTCCGGAACCAGCTCTAAAATTAATTTTGCCACTGTCTTTAACACCTTATCCCCTGTCTGCCTTCCGTATCCCTCATTGATATTACGAAATCGGTCAATCCCCACGACAAACATTCCAATCTCACCAAATGCATTCTCTTCCAGCATTTTCGCAAAATCCTCTGAGAAAACTTCACTCGTGTAAAGCGAAGTCAGCGCATCGATTCTCGGCTTTCTGTCAAGTTTACTGAGCACTCCGGCAAACACTGCCGGCTGATCCTTCTCATCCCGCATGAGATATCCCCGACATTTCACCCAGTGATACTCACCATCCCTTGCACGAATCCGAAATTCCACAAGGTGATTATCTTTTCCTTCTTTCCCAATCTCCATATTCGACAGATAAAACGTTTCCCAGTCATCAGGATGTACTACCTCTTTCCAATAAGGTAGAGGATTTTTTATCACTTCCCTCGGAAACTGAAATTCTTTCACCATTCCCGAAGGATAACGATATACTCCGTTCTTCATATTACATATATATATATATTCATCTGTACTCCGAATCAAAGCGTCATATAACAGTTTTGTGTCATATGAAAATTCTCCCACCAAACTATGTTTCAACTCCTCTCACTCTTTCTAACTGTAAAAAGGAATGTGCAAAGCACATTCCTTTTTCTCTATTCCTGAACGGTCAGTTCTTCCGCATTCTCTTCTGTTATTTCTTCTGTAAATTCTTCCGAAGTTTCATCCACTGCAGTCTCTTCTACTACACCTTCTGTCAACTCTTCAAAATCTTCCAGTGTAATCTCATCATCCATCTCGAGTTCTGTATCTAATTTTACATCACGATACTTTCTCATACCTGTACCGGCTGGAATCAATTTACCGATAATTACATTTTCTTTCAGACCGATCAACGGATCGACTTTTCCTTTGATTGCTGCCTCTGTCAGAACTTTTGTCGTCTCCTGGAAGGACGCTGCTGACAAGAAAGAATTCGTAGCAAGAGAAGCTTTTGTAATACCAAGCATTACCTGTTCTCCAACTGCAGGTTCTTTTCCTTCTGCAATCAATCTTTCATTTGTATCTTCAAAATCAAGTGTATCTACCATTGTTCCCGGTAAGAAGTCAGAATCACCATTCTCTTCGATACGGATCTTCTTCAACATCTGACGAACAACAACTTCGATATGCTTATCGTTGATTTCTACACCCTGAAGACGATATACACGCTGTACTTCCTGAATCATGTAATCCTGCACAGCACGCAAACCTTTAATCTTCAAGATATCATGAGGGTTTACGCTACCTTCTGTAAGTTCATCTCCGGCACCTAATTCTGCTCCGTCCTGAACTTTGATTCTGGAACCGTATGGAATTAAGTAAGCTTTCGACTCACCTGTCTCATGATTTGTGACGATAATCTCACGTTTTTTCTTTGTGTCATTGATTGTAGCAGTTCCGCCGAACTCTGTGATAATTGCAAGTCCTTTTGGCTTTCTTGCCTCAAAAAGCTCTTCGACACGAGGAAGACCCTGTGTGATATCGCCACCGGCAACACCACCGGTATGGAATGTACGCATGGTCAACTGTGTACCCGGTTCACCGATTGACTGAGCTGCGATAATACCAACAGCTTCACCAACCTGGACAGGCTCACCTGTTGCCATGTTCGCACCATAACATTTCGCGCAGACACCGATGTGTGATTTACAAGAAAGAATCGTACGAATCTTCACTTCTGTAATCGGTCCACCGTCTTTGTTCACACCAAATTTCATTACCTGTTCTGCACGTTTTGGTGTTACCATATGGTTTGCTTTTACGATGATATTTCCATCTTTATCATAAATTGTCTCACATACATAACGTCCTGTGATACGTTCCTGTAAGCTTTCAATCTCTTCTTTTCCATCCATGAATGCTTTTACATACATTCCCGGAATCTCTGCCCCTTCTTCCACACAGTCAATCTCACGGATGATCAAATCCTGAGATACGTCAACAAGACGTCTTGTCAGGTATCCTGAATCGGCTGTACGAAGCGCTGTATCGGAAAGACCTTTACGAGCACCATGGGCAGACATGAAGTATTCGAGTACGTCAAGACCTTCACGGAAGTTAGACTTGATTGGCAACTCGATTGTACGACCTGTTGTATCTGCCATCAAACCACGCATACCAGCAAGCTGTTTGATCTGTTTGTCAGAACCACGGGCACCGGAGTCAGCCATCATAAAGATGTTGTTGTACTTATCCAGTCCGTCAAGCAGAGCTTTTGTAAGCGCATCATCGGTATTCTTCCATGTCTCAACAACTTCTTTGTAACGTTCTTCTTCTGTGATAAGACCACGTTTGAAGTTCTTTGTGATTCTGTCCACAGTATCCTGTGCTTCCTGAATCATCTGCGGTTTCTGAGGAGGCACTGTCATCTCAGAAATAGATACTGTCATCGCAGCTCTTGTAGAATATTTGTATCCTGTCGCTTTGATCTTATCCAACACTTCTGCTGTCACAGTTGCTCCATGTGTATTAATAACTTTTTCAAGAATCTGTTTGTTCTGTTTTTTACCTACAAGGAAATCAACTTCCAATAACAGTTCGTTGCCCGGAATGCTTCTGTCTACGAAACCTAAATCCTGAGGAATGATCTCGTTGAATAAGAAACGTCCAAGTGTAGATTCTACATTTCCTGTAAGTGTCTCGCCGTTTGGCATTGTCTTTGTCACACGTACTTTGATACGTGAATGAAGTGTGATAACTCCATTTTCATATGCAAGGATTGCTTCGTTCAAGTTCTTGAAGAACTTGCCTTCTCCTTTTACTCCCGGTCTTTCCTGTGTCAGATAGTAGATACCAAGAACCATATCCTGTGAAGGAACGGCTACCGGACCACCGTCAGACGGTTTCAGTAAGTTGTTCGGAGATAACAGTAAGAAACGGCACTCTGCCTGAGCTTCTACGGAAAGTGGAAGATGGACAGCCATCTGGTCGCCGTCGAAGTCGGCATTGTATGCAGTACATACAAGCGGGTGAAGCTTAATCGCCTTACCTTCTACCAGAATCGGTTCAAATGCCTGAATACCGAGTCTGTGGAGGGTAGGGGCACGGTTTAACATAACCGGATGCTCTTTGATAACATCTTCTAATACATCCCAAACTTCTGTCTGAAGTCTCTCTACCATTTTCTTTGCATTTTTAATATTATGAGCAGTACCATTTGCCACTAATTCTTTCATAACGAATGGTTTAAACAGCTCGATTGCCATCTCTTTCGGAAGACCACACTGGTAAATCTTAAGTTCCGGTCCTACTACGATAACGGAACGTCCTGAGTAGTCAACACGTTTTCCAAGTAAGTTCTGACGGAAACGTCCGGACTTACCTTTCAACATATCAGACAATGATTTTAACGCTCTGTTACCAGGTCCTGTTACCGGACGACCGCGACGACCATTGTCGATCAATGCATCAACAGCTTCCTGAAGCATTCTCTTTTCATTACGAACGATAATGTCCGGCGCTCCAAGCTCTAACAGTCTTCTCAGACGGTTATTTCTATTGATAATTCTTCTATACAGATCATTCAAGTCAGATGTTGCAAAACGTCCACCATCCAACTGTACCATCGGACGCAAATCCGGTGGGATGACCGGAATGACTGTCATGATCATCCATTCCGGTTTGTTTCCTGAACCACGGAAAGCTTCCACTACTTCAAGACGTTTTACGATTCTGGCTCTCTTTTGTCCTGTAGCACCTTTTAAGCCTGCCTGCAGTTCTTCATATTCTTTATCAAGATCAATTGCCTGTAAGAGTTCCTGAATGGATTCCGCTCCCATACCTACACGGAAAGCGCTTCCCCATTTTTCTCTTGCTTCCTGATACTCTTGCTCTGACAATACTTGTTTGTACTGTAAATCTGTCTCACCTTTGTCTAATACGATATAAGATGCAAAGTATAATACTTTTTCCAGTGTTCGCGGTGATAAATCAAGGATCAATCCCATACGGCTTGGGATTCCTTTGAAATACCAAATATGTGATACCGGCGCAGCAAGATCGATGTGTCCCATACGTTCACGACGAACACTTGCCTTTGTTACTTCAACACCACATCTGTCACACACAACACCTTTGTAGCGGATTTTTTTGTATTTACCACAGTGACATTCCCAGTCTTTGCTAGGTCCAAAGATCTTTTCACAGAAAAGTCCGTCCTTTTCCGGTTTTAAAGTTCTATAGTTGATTGTCTCTGGTTTTGTTACTTCGCCTCTTGACCATTCCAAGATTTTTTCAGGTGACGCCAAACCGATTTTGATCGCATCAAAAGTCATCGGCTGGTATGCTGGTTCATTATTTGTTACTGGCATTATTGGCAATCCTCCTATTCTTCGTCTAACATATCGTCAAAATCGATATCATCCGGTTCATCAAATTCATCTTCCTCTACATCCACAAGTTCCTCGCCTGCAAATTCCTGCTGACTGAAACCATGTTCTCCATAAGATTCATTCTCAGAATTGTATCTTCTGTCTCCTTCAATAATTGAATGTAAATCTGTTTCACCGTAATCGATTGTCTCCATAATCTCAACTTCTGTCTGATCTTCACGCAATACTCTCACGTCAAGTCCCAGTGACTGAAGTTCTTTCAGGAGTACCTTGAATGATTCCGGAATACCTGGTTCCGGTATATTGTCACCTTTGATGATTGCCTCGTATGTCTTCACACGACCAACAACATCATCGGATTTTACAGTTAAGATCTCCTGCAGTGTATATGATGCACCGTATGCTTCCAGTGCCCAAACTTCCATCTCTCCGAATCTCTGTCCACCGAACTGTGCCTTACCACCTAACGGCTGTTGTGTTACCAGTGAGTAAGGACCAGTAGAACGCGCATGGATCTTGTCGTCTACTAAGTGGTGCAGTTTCAGATAGTGCATGTGTCCAATTGTAACAGGGCTGTCAAAATACTCTCCCGTACGTCCATCACGGAGACGAACTTTACCGTCACGTGACAGCGGAACACCTTTCCACAATTTTCTGTGTTCTCTGTTGTCTGATAAATACTGTAATACTTCCGGAAGTAATTCTGCTCCATGTTTCTTTTCGAATTCTTCCCATTCAAGGTTTACATAGTCATTTGCCAGATCTAATGTATCCATAATATCGATCTCGTTCGCACCGTCAAATACCGGTGTTGCGATATTAAATCCAAGTGCTTTCGCTGCAAGACTCAAGTGAATCTCAAGCACCTGTCCGATGTTCATACGTGAAGGCACACCAAGCGGGTTCAACACGATATCAAGCGGACGTCCGTTTGGAAGGAACGGCATATCTTCTACCGGAAGTACACGGGAAACAACACCCTTGTTACCGTGACGACCAGCCATCTTATCACCTACAGAAATCTTTCTCTTCTGTGCGATATAGATGCGAACTGCCTGATTCACTCCAGGTGAAAGCTCATCTCCGTTCTCTCTTGTAAATACTTTTGCATCTACAACAATACCATATTCTCCGTGAGGTACTTTCAGGGAAGTATCTCTTACTTCTCTCGCCTTCTCACCAAAGATGGCACGAAGAAGTCTCTCTTCTGCTGTCAGCTCTGTCTCTCCCTTCGGAGTTACTTTACCAACTAAGATATCTCCGGCACGAACCTCGGCACCGATGCGGATGATACCTCTGTCATCCAGATCTTTCAATGCATCATCACCGACACCCGGAATATCACGTGTGATCTCTTCAGGTCCTAATTTCGTGTCACGTGCTTCTGCCTCATATTCTTCAATATGGATTGATGTATACACATCATCCTGTACTAATCTTTCACTCAGTAATACAGCATCCTCGTAGTTGTAACCTTCCCATGTCATGAAACCGATCAGCGGATTCTTACCAAGAGCCATTTCACCGTTAGATGTCGAAGGACCATCTGCGATCACCTGTCCGGCTTCTACTTTCTCCCCTTTGACAACGATTGGTCTCTGGTTGTAGCAGTTGCTCTGGTTACTACGTAAGAATTTTGTTAATTTATATGTTTTCTTTGTTCCATCATCATGTTTAACAACGATCTCTTTTGAAGTAGAACGCTCGATCACACCAGCCTGCTCTGCCACGATACATACACCAGAGTCTACTGCTGCTGTTGTCTCGATTCCCGTACCGACTACCGGAGCCTCTGTCATCATAAGCGGTACTGCCTGACGCTGCATGTTGGATCCCATAAGAGCACGAGTAGGGTCATCGTTCTCAAGGAAAGGAATCAATGCTGTCGCTACAGAGAATACCATCTTCGGAGATACGTCCATGTAGTCAAACGCTGTTCTTTCATATTCCTGTGTCTCTTCACGGTAACGACCCGCAACATTCTTATGAATGAAGTGTCCTTCTTCATCAAGCGGCTCATTCGCCTGTGCCACATGGTAGTTATCTTCTTCATCCGCTGTCATGTAGACTACTTCATCTGTTACGACAGGATTCTTCGGATCTGCTTTATCAATCTTACGGTATGGCGCTTCAATAAAACCATACTCATTAATTCTCGCATAAGTAGCCAGCGAGTTGATCAGACCGATGTTCGGACCTTCAGGGGTCTCAACCGGACACATTCTTCCATAGTGAGAATAGTGAACGTCACGCACCTCGAATCCGGCTCTGTCTCGCGAAAGACCACCTGGACCAAGTGCAGATAAACGTCTCTTATGTGTCAACTCACCAAGCGGGTTGTTCTGATCCATGAACTGTGACAACTGTGAAGAACCAAAGAATTCTTTTACAGCTGCTGTTACCGGCTTGATATTGATCAATGACTGTGGTGAAACTCCTTCTAAATCCTGAGTTGTCATTCTCTCACGAACCACTCTCTCTAATCTTGACAGACCGATTCTGTACTGGTTCTGAAGCAATTCGCCAACCGCACGGATACGTCTGTTACCTAAGTGGTCGATGTCATCATCTGTTCCCATTCCATATTCCAAATGGATATTGTAGTTAATAGAAGCAAAAATATCTTCTTTTGTAATATGTTTTGGAATCAATTCATGTATATTTTTATGGATCTCTTCTTTTAATTCGTCAATGTCCCCAGCTGTTTCTTCCAATAATCCAGCAAGTACCGGATAGTACACTGCCTCTGTTACGCCAACTTCTTCCGGATCGATATCTACAACTGCTCCTAAATCTACCATCATATTAGAAAGCACTTTGATATTACGTTCCTCACCGTCCACGTCAATCCATACATATGGAACAGCCGCATTCTGGATTGCTGTCGCTTTTTCTCTCGATAACTTCTCACCTTTTTCAGCAATCACTTCACCTGTGATGGCATTCACAACATCCTCTGCTAACACCTGGCCTGTGATACGGTTCTGAAGCGCTAACTTCTTATTGAATTTGTAACGTCCTACTTTTGCAAGATCATAACGTCTTGCATCAAAGAACATACTTGTGATAAGACTCTCTGCACTGTCCACTGCAAGAGGCTCACCCGGACGAATCTTTTTGTACAACTCTAACAGACCTTCCTGATAATTCTCAGCAACGTCCTTTCCAAAGCTTGCTAAAATCTTAGGTTCCTCACCGAATAATTCTAAGATCTCTGGATTTGTTCCGATACCAAGTGCACGAATCAACACTGTAATCGGTACTTTTCTTGTTCTATCAACACGAACGTAAAACACGTCATTCGAATCTGTCTCATACTCCAGCCATGCACCACGGTTCGGGATTACTGTAGAAGAATATAATTCTTTTCCCACCTTATCATGTGCAATCGCATAGTAAATTCCAGGAGAACGAACTAACTGGCTTACGATAACACGCTCGGCACCATTGATAACAAAAGTACCTGTCGCTGTCATAAGCGGAAGATCTCCCATGAAAATCTCGTGCTCGTTAATTTCATCTGTTTCTTTATTATAAAGTCTTACTCTCACTTTCAAAGGTGCCGCGTAAGTCGCATCACGCTCTTTGCATTCTTCAATCGTGTACTTTACATCATCTTCGCATAGTGTAAAATCTACGAACTCAAGGCTCAGATGACCGCTGTAGTCAGAGATTGGCGAAATATCTTCAAATACTTCTTTTAATCCGGCGTCCAAAAACCACTGATAAGAATCTTTCTGAACTTCAATTAAATTCGGCATCTGCAATACTTCTTTTTGCCTTGCATAGCTCATACGCGAACTTTTTCCGTTTGTGATGGGACGAATTCTGTTTTTCTCCATTGACGTTTCACTCCTCGTATATATATTTTTCTGGGTTACATTGCATTCAATAGTCCATACTACTCCACAATAGTGCATCTTTAACCTTATCATAAAAAAACAGGCTTGTCAATCATTTTTTTTCAAAAAAAGAGAATGTGACTGTACACATCCTCTTGCGCCTCTCCTATTCATTATGACCGTAATATTGCCTATACTTTTTGCCATAATATCCGCCTTTGCGAACTTCCACTTTACTCAGCACAGCACCAAGTACCGGGCAGCCGCTATTTTCAATTTTCGCTTTCACTTCTTGAACCAGACGATACTTCGTCTTCCCAGATTCAATAACGAGCACGGCTCCGTCACATTCTTTTGCGATGATCGCAGCATCAATCACAAGACCAAGCGGCGCGCTGTCTATAATAATATAATCATAGACATCTTTCAAAGACTCCAACATCTTGTGAAACTTCTCCGATGCCAAAAGCTCTGTCGTGTTCGGTGTGGATGGTCCTGCCACTGCAACATGCAATTTTGGAACGTTTGTCGCACAGATTACATCACTCAACGGACATTGCCCGGATAAAAAATGAGACATTCCATATTGTACTTTTCCCATTTCAAAACGAGAAACCAGCACAGACTTTCTCAAGTCCATATCCAGCAATAACACTTTTTTATTCATCTTCGCCAATGTTGCCGAAAGATATACTGACTTTTCTGTCTTCCCTTCTCCCGGAAACGTGCTTGTAATCAAAATAACTTTTTTATCCACTCCACAAAACATGAGATTCGTTCTGAGTGTCTTAAACTCTTCTTCCATATCATAATTTAAATCTTCTAATTCGATATTTAATCTATTCATATGCTTTCTCCTACTTTATCGTCTTCCATCCAGCATTTTTTTCGGGTTCTTCACAAATACTGTTTCTGCGTACTCTTTTCCCATTTTTTTTAACACATATTTTGCACATTCTCCCAAGTTTTCTCGACGGTGTGCTGTGATCATAATCAATTTACTGTCCTTCGCCCATTCAAGTTGTTCATGATAATAATCTTCCCTTACTGTTGTTTTTAACGCATCTATTGCGGTATTTCCCGTAACATAAATGTTCTCCAAAGTTTTTCCTTCTTTTATCAGATTTTGTCTTGCCATATTTGTTGGGGCAAAATTATAAGAAGCCATAATTCCTACAGCTTGCCGATTGAATTCCTCTGGATATGGTGAATATATGTTATAAGTACGAAGTCCTGCTTCAACATGTCCTACCGGTATTTGAAGGTAAAAACATGCTAAAGCTGTGACAAATGTAGTTGACGTATCTCCGTGAACCAATACAACATCTGGAGTTTCTTTCTGAAGCACTTCCTTAATCGAATTTAAAATATTTACGGTAACGTCAAATAAAGTTTGCCTTTCTTTCATAATTGACAAATCATAATCCGGTACAACTCCAAAAGTTTCTAATACTTGATCTAACATTTGTCGATGTTGCCCCGTAACACATACAACGGTTTCAATAGTTCTTCTTGTTTTCAATTCATTTACTAATGGGCACATTTTTATTGCCTCTGGACGTGTTCCGAAAACAAGCATTATTTTTTTCATTTTATTCATTTTTTCATTCCTCACCTTATCAAATGAATTATCTTATAATCTATAAACACCTTCCAAATTACAAATATTTCTTGTATCTAATACAACTTTCCCCTTTAACTTGTCCAGATTTTCTTTTATTTCATCATGTGATACCATCAGAACTACCATATCAATATCTTCTAAGAATTTATTTAAATCATGATATTGGTTATCTACCACGTCACTTTCTATAAATGGATCATATACTTTAATTAGACCTCCCGTCAAATGCCTTTCCATACTCTCAAGCATTTGTAACGTTGGACTTTCACGCATATCATCTACATTTTCTTTATATGTAAGTCCATAAATTCCAACTCTCGTAACATTTTTAATATTATGTTCTTTCATAATGTCATATATACGCTCAAGTACAAAGTCCGGCATCCCATCGTTAATTTTTCTAGCTGCCAAAATAATGTTTGCAAGTCCCGGATAATCTCCTACTAAAAACCATGGATCAACAGAAATACAGTGTCCTCCCACTCCTGGTCCTGGTGAAAGAATATTCACTCGTGGATGCTTATTGGCTATTCTAATTATTTCATAAACATCCATATTATCACTCCTACAAATTTTTGCGAGTTCATTTGCATAAGCTATATTAATATCTCGATATGTATTTTCAACGACTTTCGTCATTTCTGCTGTTCTTATATCTGTTACCACTATTTCGCCTTTACAAAAAGCAGAATATAACTCTTTTACTTTCTCTCCAATTTCACCATTATCTGCACCAATTGTTCTGCTATTGTGCTCTAATTCATAAACCATATTTCCAGGAATAATTCTCTCTGGTGCATGTACTAGATTAATGTCTTCTCCAATTACAAATCCTTTTTCTTCTACTACAGGTCTTACGAATTTGTCAATAGTTCCCGGAGAAACAGTTGACTCAATAACTACCGTTGCTCCTTTAGGGCAAACTTCCATCACACTTTTTACAGCTGATACAACATAACATGCATCAATTTTTTTACTAAACTTATCATATGGAGTTGGGACAGCTACAATATACATATCAGTAGATACGTATTCAGAAGAAAATTTAATTCCAGCTGCAACTGCATTTTGAAATAAATCATCCAGTCCTTCTTCTTCAAATGTTGTCTTCCCTTGATTTAAGGTTTCTACCAATTCCTTATTATAATCTGTTCCTACTACCTCCACGCCATGTGAAGCGAACATCAACGCTGTTGGTAATCCTATGTACCCTAATCCTACTACATTAATCATTTTGTTATCCTCCGTTTCATAAAATATTATTATTTATATGTATTTAGCTTTCTTAAGCAACCTATAATTCTCCTAAAATTCAAGGAAAACATAATTACCAAATAGGTTCCATAAGAAATCATTAAAACACCAAATTCTGAAAGTTTCATTCCCATTAAATAAATCGAAAGGAAATGCGTCAACGCCCCTAGAAAGACTATTTCGGCACCTATAATTCCCATCTCTTTAAATGAAAATAGTCCTAAAATGCTAGTTTTTATTTCTTTTGCTCCAAAATGTAGTAATGCTACTGTCATTACTATCGTTATAATAAGTGTCGTTAATGCAGGTCCCATAATTCCCATTAATTTATACATACCAATATTAAACACCGCATTTGCTGCAAGTGCAATGACCGAAATACTCATCAATATTTTTGTTTTTCCTGAACCACTTAATATGGTGGTAACATTCGCAAAACGTATCATGTCTATAAATAAATAAACTACAAACACTGCTAAACCAGATATGTACTTTTCATCATATAAAAATAGAAATAAAGGTTCTGATACTGCAATTGCACCACCAACAAAAACGCTGTCTCTTATACACATCTGACGCTGCCGACGAACTCTAGGGTG